>Ga0209400_1001343_pt1 | contig 19886 bp, 15 predicted proteins | sample M_130807_EF_Meta_FD_187313 | JGI IMG/M metagenome (GOLD analysis project Ga0209400, IMG submission 187313) | Freshwater microbial communities from Lake Montjoie, Canada to study carbon cycling - M_130807_EF_MetaG (SPAdes) (version 2) | ecosystem: Environmental > Aquatic > Freshwater > Lake... | reverse complement strand
CACAAATACTCGATTACCTTCTTGAACAACGCCAGCAGGAATATTTCCAAGGCTTTTAAACTCGTAAGGAACTAGCGTGCCGGTTGAATCTTTATAACCTTTATCAATCTGACACTGGGCTAATACCTTTACTAACTCTCTTTGGGCAGAGCTGGCCGCAGCAACAGATGAATACTTAACAACTTCGGTTGATAAAAATGTAAAGGTCGAACCTTCCTTTGTGGCAATAACTTGTCGGCGCTCTACACGCTCTTTTTCACTCGCAAACGTTGCATTACACAGATCAAGTGATGGATCTACCAATGTTGTACCGCCATTCATTGGCAGCACAGTCCATTCAGGACTGAAATCATCGGCGCGGAAACCAAGTTGTGCCAGCTTTGCCTGTTTTGCATCTGAAAGAGAAACATCTTTTATCAACGGAGGCCGATCGATTTCCTTCAGCTCACCAAGAGTTGTTGTAATGGCTGCTAAACCAAGTAATACAAAGTTACTTCCGCTAATGCGAACAGTTTTCTTTGTTGAGCCAACATCTATTGATCGGCTGGTAACCAATGATTTTGTTTTGCTCTCACTAAATGTGGCAACAGTTTTTCCATCGACGGCAACAGTTGCAGCGCCACTGCCCAGTAAGACATCAAATTTTCCGCCCAAAGAAACTGAAGCTGTGCACTTACCAACACATTTTAGAGCTCCAGCACCAAATAGAGTTGTCGCGCTCACCCATTTTCCGGTTCTGGATGATTTAGAAGCTGCGATATAGCTGCTTGTAATGCTTAATTCACCAGTTTGGCCATTACCTACGCAGTCAAAGACTTGAGCGATTCCTGTTAAGGCAACGCCGTTTGCTACTTTAAAGACCGGCGCATTCTTGGTAGTTGTGGTTTGAATAACGACGCCATCTTCATCAACAACATTGACCTGACAGATTCCAGCGCCAGTATCTGTTGTACCTTTCCAGGCCACAGTTATCTCGTTTGCATTTGCGCTATTTACCGCAAAATTGTTGGTGACAACTGGGTGGGCTCGATCGATGATGACATCAACTGGTGTGGACCACTGAGATTTGTTGCCAGCGATATCGATTGCACGTATCGCAAAGCTATAGCTGCCTTCTGGCAACTCTTTAATATTTACACTCTTAGGAGCTACAAATGGGCTTAAGTATGTTGGCTCCCAACCCTCGATAGTGGATGCTTTAAGTGTTTGCACAACACCGTTTATTTGACCTTCAAATCCCACAATTGCAGTATCTGCATCATCATTACCCGGCGCGATGATGACCATGTTGGGCGATTGCCATTGTGTGACCGGAACTAAAACTGGTGTCGGCGGTGGCGTTACATCTGCTTTTTTCTTTATTGTTACTACCGCACTGGTCTCTGTTGCAACTGCACTGAAAGAAACATCGCCCGAATAAGTTGTCGCGGTCAACGCAGTCATTGATCCGCTCACAGCTCGTGAATCACTGTATTTATAACTGTCTAAGTTGAGCATCCAGACATCGGTTCCAAGAACGGTGCCAAATTCGGCAGCTGATTGATCTTCGGGGTTTGGGGAAACAACGGATGAAATTGGCGGTGGATCTAGACGATAAATCGCTAGCCCTGGTTTGTATTTAACCCCATCAGTTTTGCGTCGGTATTCAATCCAGTACGCCGATTTTCCATCTTTAATAAATATTGCTTTTATGCCGTTTGCAAAATCACTGGGCGACAACGTTACATTTTCAGATTGCCACACCTGCTTGACTTGTGAATCTTCCATTAATCCCATACGCCATTGGTGATAAGTGTTGAGCGGCGATGAGGTATCAACATTTCCCATCACATCAATGGTTCCACCGTATTCCACCGCTTTGCAGCGATCCCCCCATGGACCATCGAATGCTGAATCATCACAGCGCAAGAAGTTTGAGTGCCCTAAACCAAAGGTGTGGCCTAGCTCGTGTGTAATAACAAAGCTAGAAGCGGTATCGGTCAAGATTAATGTTCCGCTGACACTCTTTGGTCCACCCAACTGCGCCCGACCCGACCATACGCAACCAGCATTTGGTGCAACAACTACTAAATATCGCTTTGAATAATCACTAATCCCCAAACGCTTATAGGCCTCTGGGCGAATCGAGTTCATGAAATCTGAGGCTAAATAACCTGTGCACGCCATCTTTGACGTCAGAGGAATTGCATCTTTCAAAATCTGCCCAGTTTTAAATGAGATCGCGCGATCTGTAACTGCGCCATACATAGAAGTAAATTTGACCCAATCAGCATTTACTTCGGTATCAATAACTGATGCAATTTTATTTACATCACCAGCCAAAGCCCCGGCCCTTGGCCAAGTAACTGAAACAACATCGATCACGCGCTCATCAACGGCATACGCCGGTGCTAGCCCAAGTGATACGAAGCCAACAAGTGCTGCGATAAATGTTGAGAGCTGCTTGTGCACAGTGAGCATCCTAAATCTCCCACGCAGTATCTTCATGTCGATTAACGCCAAACACCTGATATCCCAGCAACTCTTCTTGCCCAAACCAGGCAACAGAATCCTGCCCGCCCACCATTACTGCCGTTGCCATGGCATCACACAACCAACCCAGTGGACCAACAACTGTTGCTGACTGTGCACCAATTGCAATCATTCCGGTTTGCGGATCGTGAATATGCGCCCCGCGTTCATATGTTCCAGAGGTTGCAATCGCACCATCGCTAATTTCATACACCTTAACAATTTCCAATTTATTGTTTGGATTTACAACCCCAATTGGCCACGCCTTAACAACTCCATCGCTGCGATCAACCCAACCTCCGCGAAGCGTTAAATCCCCAGCAGCATTTACCTGCACATGTTCAGCCCCTGCTGCCACCAAAATATCTGCGCACTTATCTGCTGCCCACCCTTTGACTAACCCAGAAGGATCAAAGCCACCAGCAACAGCCCACGGATCAAAAGCCCCGTCGCTTAACCACTTTGCTTGCGCGCACAAGTCCCACACTTGGATCACATCATCAGGACAATCTTCAATCGCAACTTCGCCCCGCCGCAACCTAGATACCCACGAGCTATCAATGTAGGTCGAAAAATCCCGATCAACATCTTCGCAAAATTTAATCACTGATTCCATGCCCGCATCCAATTGCGCGGCACTGACATGTGCACCAGAACAATCCACATCCACAATGGTTCCCCACACAGGAAACTGTCGACGCAACTTATTCACGGTGCAACCCTATCTACTGCCACCAATCAGAGCCTTACAAACCAGCGTCGGCCAGCGCCCCTTGCAATGATTTGTGCCATCCAAAACTTGTATATGACGCACCTGATGCGCCCTGAATGTTTGCACTCTGCGCCGCCAATGTCTGTTGCTTCAAAATTGGAACAGCCATTCTTGTGTAGCGATCATTTCTGCCAGAGGGAGCTTGCACCGCAACGGCGTCAGTAATTTTTCCATTCACAACAGTTATTTGAACTTGCACTGTTCCGTAATTTACAAAAACCGCTGGCCCGGTAAATGTGCCACTCTTTGCTGCAGCCGTTGTTGCCGCAGGAGTCGGAGTCGAACTCTTTGTTGGCGCGACAGTTGCTGCACTTGTTGGCGCGACAGTTGCTGCACTTGTTGCCGCAGCAGTTGCTGCACTTGTCGCTGCGGCAGTTGCCCCAGATGAAGACTTCTTCGTCGCAACCGGCTTTGCGCTCTTAGTTGCAACAGTTGTTCCAGAAGCCATTGAAGATGATGATGAAGCAGACGCGCTCGTACCTGTCCCGGTAGAACTCGTAACAGCCCCGCCAGCAATATTTAAATCGCCAGAACTTAACTGCGGTGGAGTAATCGCTAAGACGGCGCTAAGACCCCCCACTGTGCCGCCCGCAATTAACAACGCCCGCTTCATCTCATACCCTCATTTCGTGATCGCTCCTCGAGAGGATCAACACCCATATATAAAACCATGAACCTGAACTATTTCTGTGAACGCCCACAAAGTGCGCACAGAGTCTTACTCTTTGTGAAAAGCGAAGGCCTCATCATGGAATCGGTTCTTTGGCACACCTAGATCTTCGGCAGCTTTACGAACAGCGCTGACCAACGGCTCTGGCCCACAAATATAAATATCGCTATCTGCAAATGTTGGCACTAACGCCTTCAGTGAATCCGCATCCATCGGATGGTTTTTGCGTGGCCCCACCAAGTAATGCACCCGAATTGATCCACCGCTGTTTTCTGCGATGTAATCCATCTCTTGCTTTAACACTAAGTCCTCTTCGCGTGATGCCCGAAATACAACATCAATCTGTGCCCCGCCCTTGAACTCATCCATCAACGCTCTAATGGGTGTAATTCCAACGCCTCCGCCCACCAACACCACATGTGGCTGCGTACTGCGTCCTGCAGTAAACGCCCCGTATGGCCCTTCAACAAATACTCGAGTCCCCGGTTTGATCATTGCTAGTGAACGCGAATGATCTCCCAAATCTTTTACCGTTATTCGCAAATGATTTTTTGTAGGGGCTGCAGACAAAGAAAATGGATGTGACATCAAGAAATGTCCCCGGGCCAAAAAGCGCCAGCCAAAGAACTGTCCACCTTGGGCATTTAACGATGTCATTGAATTGCCCTTCATGATTACAGAAACAACTCCGGGGCCTTCGACTACAACTTTTTCGACCTTCAAATTAACTTTCCATGATCGGTAAAAAGGAATCCAGAAACGCCAGTAAATAACCGATGCACCCATCGCAATATATAGCCCAGTCCAGTAAGCACGATTTAACGGATGCCCAATAAACATCGAACCATTAATCACTTGATGCATAAAGGAGGCAGCAATAGCGCCATAGGTAAGAATATGAACCATCCACCAAGTTTCATAACTCATCTTTGCTCTAGCTTTTTTATAAGAAGTAGCGCCAGCTAAAATCATCAACACGAAACCAGCGAGTGCGAACCACATCCATTCATACTGGGTTAAAAACTGCCACAACTCTTTGTACAGCGGAATCGAATCTTCACCAGCAAATCCCACCAAAATAAAAAGCACATGCGTACCAACTAAATACAAACTCCACGGCCCTAACGTGCGATGCCAGGTCACCAAACGATCATGGCCAACTCCGCGTTCGACCCAAGGAATTCGCGCCACCAGAAAAATTCCAACGATTGCAAAGTAGGTGCCAACCAACGCTGCCAACCTGCTGACTGAAACCACCACCGCATAAACAGAATTGAAATCACTTGCCCGCACCGTGGTCATCTGCAACGCCAAGGTCAACCCCAACCCCGCGCCCATCACCAACGCCGCCCAATCAGTTCCGGCCGATGAATGCTTATAAATGCGCGTTGCTGCCGTCATGCCTCTATTACACCGCAGATCACTGAGAACCACCTGATCGCCAGCGGTGTGCCAGATGCGAAGCCCCGATACCCTTAGCCATCATGAAGTACGCCCAACTGATTCGCTTGCTGGTCAATCGCGAGCTAACCCTTAGATACAAGCGCAGCGTCATCGGTATCGGTTGGACCCTTTTGAACCCAATCCTGACCAGTGCGGTTCTTTGGTACGTCTTCTCATTTGTTTTCGCATCTCGTCTGCCTAGTGGCCAGCAATTTGCGCCGTATTTAATGGCTGGAATCTTGCTCAACACATTTTTCAACCAAGGCTTGATGCAATCGGCCGATTCCATTGCAAGCAATGGCGGAGTCCTTACCAAGATTTATGTTCCACCTCAGGTCTTTGCGATCTCATCTGCACTAGCCGGACTTACAAACTTCTTCATCGGAATGCTTCCATTAGCACTTGTTTGCTTCATTTCAGGCCAACCGCTTGCTTGGACCGTGCCGCTGGTTCTTGTCGTTGGCGTTGCACTTGCCTTACTCACAGCAGGTCTAGGCCTTGCCCTTTCAATTATGTTTATTCGCTTTGATGACACAAGAAATGTTGTTAACGTGATGTTGATGATTTTGATGTATCTGACACCGATTTTCTACCCAGTATCAATCATGAACGAGACTATGCAGCGCATCATCCATTGGAACCCACTGACCAGTTACCTAGACATTTTCCGCTGGGCATTTTCTAATAACGCAACGCCAACATTATTTAACTGGGTCTACATGGGTTTCTGGAGCATCTTTGCTCTACTGCTTGGCACCTTTGTATTCCGCAAATACTGGCCAAGAACGGTGGCGATGTTGTAATGGCCGTTATCGAAGTTAAAAATGTAAACGTTACCTATCGCGTGCTGATGAACAAATCGAGTTCGCTGAAAGAACTATTTCGTGATGCCGTCAAGGGCAAAGCTCGCGTTGTTGATTACGTTGCGTTAAAGGATGTTTCATTTACAGTTGATAAAGGCGAAGTTGTGGCAATCCTTGGGCGAAACGGGGCAGGCAAATCAACACTTCTTAAAGTCCTAGCTGGCGTGCTGCCCCCAACAAAGGGCACATCCAAGGTCAACGGAATGATCGCGCCAATGATCGAGCTCGGCGCAGGCTTTCACCCCGAAATGACAGGTGCTGAAAACGTACTGTTTTATTCAGCATTAATGGGCCGCGATGTTAAGCGAGTTAAAGCTAGAACAGCAGCAATCGGTGAATGGGCTGGCGTTAGCGATCACATGGATTTCCCTTTACGCACATTTTCTTCAGGAATGGTTGCCCGCTTGGCTTTTGCAACAGCCACGGATGAACAGGCAGAGGTCTTGCTTGTAGATGAAGTCTTATCTGTTGGTGATTCTGATTTTCAAGAAAAATCCAAAAATCGCATGCACGAGCTAATCAATAGCGGCGCCGCAGTTGTATTGGTCTCACACGACATGCGTGCGGTCTTAGAGCTAGCAACAAAGGCGGTATGGCTAGAAGATGGCCATGTAAAGATGATTGGCAATCCAGAAGAAGTTGTTGCCGCCTACGAAGCACACTAGCCATGCGTGTTTTACATGTCATTGCCCGTCTTAATGTTGGTGGCACCGCCCGCTACATAACTCAGTTAGCCAATGAATTGCCTAAACACGGCGTTGAAACATTTGTTGCAACGGGTTTTGTTCAGGGCGCAGAAGTAGAAGATCCATCGGCACAATCTATTGAGGTAATCCGAATCCCAGCACTTGGCAGATCTATTAGCCCGATCAAAGATCGCTTAGCGCGCAGGCAATTAGAAAAGATAATTGCTGACATCAAACCCGACATCATTCACACGCATACTTTTAAAGCTGGCTACATCACTCGTATGAAAAAACAACAGATCCCTGTTGTTCATACATTTCATGGCCATTTATTAGATGACCCAGAGTTTTCCGGTTTTAAGTCAAAGGTAATTATCCAAATAGAAAAAATGTTAGCTAAAAAATCTGCCAAGTTAGTAACAGTGGGTCAAATAGTGGGCCAAGAGCTACTGCACCACAACATCGGCCGCGAAGATCAATATGTCAGCATCGCACCCGGCGTGCTAGCCCTAAACATCACACCAAGAACACAGGCGCTAAAAAATCTGGGAGTAACAGATACCGGCAAGCCAATCATCGGTTGGATCGCCCGCATGACTGGAGTTAAAAACCCAATGCGAGCATTAGATGTAGCCCGCATAATTCCTAACGCTCATTTCATTATGGCGGGTGGTGGCGACCTACTAGAAGAGGTTAAAGCTGCTGCCCCTTCCAATGTCAGCGTTATTGGCTGGGCACAGGCCGAAGACCTCTTTGGCGCATCCGACATTATTTTGTCCACCAGCGATAATGAAGGAATGCCAGTAGCACTAATCGAAGCTCAGCTTGCCGGCAAACCAGTTGCGGCAACTGACGTTGGATCTGTGTCCGAAGTAGTTGCCAACCATGAAACTGGGCTTGTCACCAATACAAACCCCAATTCGATTGCAGCAGCCGTGAACACTTTGATCTTAGATACTCAAAAGCACGCCGCTATGTCCACCTTGGCAGCATCACGGGCGCAGTCATTGTTTTCTGTTGACCGTATGATCAATGCCCATGTTGACCTGTATAAATCGATTGTGAAATAAGGTTTACCCATGCGCGTTTTCATTACTGGTGGGGCCGGATTTATTGGCTCTCATTTAGCAGATCACTATGTAAACGCAGGCGACCAAGTAACGCTGCTTGATAATTTTTCTACCGGATCACAGGAAAACATCGCACACTTAATTGGCAAAGTGACAACCGTTGATGGAGATATCCGTAATGTTGATCTCATTGATCAGCTGACCAAAGATGCAGACTTAGTTCTGCACATGGCTGCAGCCCTTGGCGTTAACACAATTTTAGAATCACCACTTGAATCCATGAGCACCAATATCACCGGAAGCGAAGTCGTTTTGTTAGCTGCTGCCAAATACAACAAGCGAATCATCATCGCCAGCACATCTGAAATTTACGGCAAGAACCCTAAGCAACCATTGTCTGAAATAGATGATCGTGTAGTAGGAGCACCACAAAAGATTCGCTGGACATATAGCGATGCCAAAGCAATTGAAGAAGCCATGGCATTTGCCCTGCATCAAAAAAACAAGTTGCCCGTAACAACAGTGCGATTGTTTAACACAGTCGGTCCCCGCCAAACAGGGCGCTACGGAATGGTTGTTCCACGCTTTGTGCAAGCTGCGCTAAAAAATGAGCCAATATGCATTTATGGCGATGGCACCCAATCACGTGTCTTTTGCCATGTTGATGACGCCGTTCAAGCGATTGTGGCTATTGCAAACACAGATTCGACTATCGGCGATGTCTTTAATGTTGGTGGAACCGGCGAAGTCACCATCAAAGAGTTTGCTGAAAAAGTTATTGCTGTAACCGGATCCACTTCGGCAATTACTTACACCTCTTATTCGGATGCCTATCCAGCAGGCTTTGAAGATATCCAGCGCCGCGTACCTGATATTTCAAAGATTAAGGCTGCTCTTGGCTGGGCACCTGCAAAAGATTTAACCCAAATAATCAGCGATATAGCAGGGATTTAAATACCATCTGCGCCAGCAATAGTGCCGGTGCAATCAAATACATATCCGCAACGCTGTACCGCCGAGATATCTAGCCCTTCATGTCGTGTGACAACAACTGCAATATCTGCGCTGATTAGTGCAGAGGTTTCTTTGCGCCAGGTACCGACTAAATCATCATGCCAAGTAACTGTTGCACCGTTTTCACGCAATAAATCAATTACTGCTGCTGCCGGGGTCTCGCGTGTATCAGCAACATTTGATTTATAAGAAACACCAACCACAACAATGCTTTTGCCCTTGATTGACCCACCGCTACCTGCAATTACTTGCTTAACAACATATGTGGGCATCGCAAGATTTACTTCGTTTGCCCGCTTAATAAATGTTGCTGGCACACCAACCTGGTTTGCAACATGTGCCAAATAACTTGGATCAACAGGTATGCAATGTCCACCAACACCAGGACCTGGATTAAATTGCATAAATCCATAGGGCTTTGTTGCGGCCGCTTCAATTACTTCTCTTCCTGAAATTCCTAACGCATCTGCAATCTGTGCGAACTCGTTAACCAAAGCAATGTTAACTTGGCGAAATGTATTTTCAAATATCTTTGCTGCCTCTGCAACTTCAGGGGATGAAACTTCAATGATCTCGTCACAAAAAGTTGAGTAAAATTCGTGGGCTTTAGTTGTCGCCTCGGATGTCATGCCACCGATTAATCGCGGCGTGTTCTTTGTTCCCCACTGGTTATTGCCAGGATCTACGCGCTCCGGTGACGAGGCATATAGGTGATTAACCCCAGTAATTCGCGCTGCAATTTCATTGCGCAAGGTGCCGGGGTATGAGGTTGATTCATTAATGATTAACGCAGCAGTTTTAACATTTTTTGCAATTAAATCAGCGGCTGCGTGAACAAAGGAGAGGTCAGGATTTCGATCAGCGTCTAGCGGTGTTGGAACTGCAATAACAATTACATCTGCGCCATCTAGTTCAGCTGCATCCGTGCTGGCTTTATAAGCACTGCTGCCGATAAACCCTGCCAATGCAGAATCTGAGATACCTTCGATATGAGATTTACCTGCATTTAACTGGGCAACCAAGCCTTGATTTACGTCAAAGCCCACAACACTGTGCCCGGCACCTGCCGCTCCGACTGCGATCGTTAAACCGACATACCCCTGGCCAATAATTGCAACGCGCATGTCTCTAGATTACCGAGTTATTTGACATCTGGGTTATTTGGGTCAAGCCGCTTCATCTGCGCCTTAGCTTCTGCGATTTGTTCTGGGGTTGCAGTGCTTAACTTTGCCGCCAATGACCAAAGACCAAACTCATCTGGAAACTTCAGTAACGCTGCATCTACAACGCGCTGTGCTTGCACATCTAATTTATTTGCTTGCAATACAAGTGCGACCTGGCCATAACGCATTGCCTCTTGCGGCCACAACGCAGCTGCCTCTTCAACTTTTGCCGCATCATTTGATTGAAATGCGGTTTTAAATTGTGACGATGCAACAAGTGGTGGCATGCCCACTAATAGTCCAATTACGGCGCCAGCAACCATAGATACCAGAGTTTTAGCTGAAACCTTTTCTTCAACTGCTTGTTTAACATTTCGACCCTTGCCTACAGCCGGTTTAATCTCTTGAACCCTCTCATCTGCGCGTGTATTTAACTCGTAACCAATTATCAATCCAGAAATAATCCAACCCCATACCGCAAGGCCTAATTGATTGAGAGAAATAATTGATTGGGCAAGGTATGCGACCCAGACTGCAATTAATCCAGCGACGGCTGGATTAAAGCCAGTGCTGCGCTTTAATAATTTGATTGCTGAAATTGCAACTAACACCATTAACGCCAAATAAATCAGCACCAAAGGAAAGCCACCATTGGATGAAAAATCAAGTAATACATTATGAGCCGCATTTGAGGTAACTTCAGGGCCTCTGCGCAAAGTTGCCTCTAACGTTCTTGCTCGGCGATACCAATCCCCATAGCTATCCAGGCCAACGCCAAACAAAGGGTTTTCTATCGTCATCTTCCAGCCAGCTCGCCAATAATCACCACGGTAAGTAACTGAATCTTTGTACAACAGCGATGCCAAGGGACCGCTGTTGAGTGATCCCAACGCGACAAAGAAGGCACCGATTCCACTAAGGATCAACGCCGGAATCGTCGCCGCTTTAAATTTTGAACGTGAAATCCAAATCATGCTGACTAGTGCAATACCACCAGCGAGAACAAGCAGACCTTGCTGCGAATCTGTCTTAACAATTACAAAAACGGATAATGCTAAATATCCCAAATACATCAACCGCAATGAATTTTTCAACCCGTTAGTAAGAATAAACGCAAAAGCTAAAACGCCAGAGAATCCAACAAATGATGATTGAAAGTTGGGATTACCTAAAAATCCAATAACGGGGCTGTATTGATTTACCCACTTAATTGGATCAGCACCAACTGCTTGCAAAAATCCGTACCCGATAGATAACCCACCAGCGATGAGCAAGGTACGAGAAAAACTATTCAGAAAGTGACTTGATGCAACAACTGCCGCGCCCAGCAATAAGGCAGCCAATGCAACATAGGCAACAAAACCTGTTGCTCGACCATTAGTTCCAAAAAATTCTTGATATGGATTAGTGCCAGCAATAAGCAATACAACGATTAGGTCCAATACAAACAGTGCAACTAAGACCTGAACTGTCCTGTGCCTACACGCAAACATGGCATTCCAGTTGGCCAACAAGGCAGCGAGTGTCACAAATCCACCCAATGCGATGACAGCCAGCTTGGGCACGTTTATGGGATCAAAGCTTGCCCAAGGCGTAATTGCCAAAGTTGCCACCATGGCAGTCAAGCCAATAACTCGGCCGAGTACAGAGGATTCCACTTGTGCGCTCACTAGCCAAGCGTACTTAACATCTTCATAGAAAGGCCAAAACCCGGCCCCCTCTTTCGAAGGAACCGGGTTTCGGTTCTAGATCTTTATCAGATCAAGTAGGGGCTAATTAAGCCTTTACCTTCTTCTGGATCTTGATCACTAGGTTAGTAAGAGCTGTGATCTGCTTCTTTAGAGCTGTGATCATTGCTTCTACTGATAGTGATAGAGCAGCTACTGCATCCGCTGCATCTTGTGCTGCAGCTGTTGCTGCATCTGCTGCTTCTGCTGCTGCGTTAGCTGCATCAGTTGCTGCGTTAGCTGCATCAATTGCTTCTGATGCTGCATCTAGTGCTTCGTTAGTTACACCAGCTGTTGCTGTAACAGTTGCTGCTGTTGCTGATGAGCCAGAACCTGAAGTTGCTGTGATAACAACTGGACCTGATGCAAGTGGTGCGTATGCAGTCCAAACTGCCTTACCACCAACTAGTGCAACGCTTCCTGTGTTTCCACCTACGAATGGGTTCTTAACTGTAATCAAGTTAGCTGAAACAGTTGGGAAAGCAGTAAACGCTGCGAATGTAGTGTTATCTGCTGCTGCTGCACCAATTGTGATTGTCATCAATTCACCTGGTACGTATTCAGCCTTATCGAATGTGATTGTTGGAAGTGTTGCAGATAGTGTTGAACCTACTGTAACGGTTGAAGTTGTTGTGATAGTACCTGCTGTAAATGTCACAACAGATGTACCTACCGCAACACCTGTAACGTCAAATGCTGCTGCAGCACCAACGCTTGATGTTGAAACTGGTGTGTTGATTGTTGCAACAGTTGTTGTTGCAGAGGCTGCTGTGATTGCTACGTTTGGAACAGCAGTTCCATTAGCATCCTTAGCAACGACTGAGATTCCAGCTGTGCTAGCACCAATTGGATAAGAAGTCTTTGCCTGTGTAGCTGTAAGAGTTGTTACAGCACCGTAGACAGTGATTGTACGAGTAGCAACTAGAACGCCACCTGCAGTAAATGTGATCACTGTTGTTCCTGTAGTTCCATCAGAAACGAAGTATGCGTGTGTAAATGGGTTTTGTGAAAATGGCGTATAACCGTCATTACCAGAAGTAGTTGTGCCTTCTGTCACTGACTTCGCGGTTACCAAGCGACCCACGTAACCCATTTGAATATTTCCAGGTCCCGATGTGATCGCAACTGTCCAAGGAACAGTTGTCGCCATTGTGTTCGACGCACCATTTGACTGGCGCAACTTAAATGAAGCAATTAATGCCCCAGCAACTTTGGTTGTTGAATTTGACATAGTCGCTGTTGCAGTTGTTGTATCTGTAGCTGTTGAGTAGACACCTGGGTAGTCTGAACCCGTACAGTTGGAGGTCCAATTTCCATCAGTAAATGAACAAGTGCCAGTGGCAGCCATCGCAACTGTTGAGTATGTTGCAGAAGGGCCAGCAACATCAGTTGCAACAACTGTCCAAGTGATTGACTGGTTGTTTGTTCCGCCAGCTGAAGCTAGCTTAATTGTGAATGTTCCAACCTTGTCTGGTGTAAATGAAAGTGTTACAGCTGCAGTTGTACGACCTGCTGCAGTTGAAGTAACTGTCAGACCAGATGCATAAGTTGTATTCACGTTAGTTGTTGAAGCTGTTACGGCTCCTGTAACTGAATATGCACCTGCAGTAGCTGGAGCTGTCAATACAGTTGGTGTAATTGACATTGCAGCTGTTGGTGTATCTGAGATGAATGACAGTACTGTGTTAAGAGTTTGAGCAACGTTTACTACACCAGTCGATGACGTAGTCGCGCTTGTGAATGAATCAGCCTGTGGAGCCGCTTGTGACGGTGCCACTGAAAGCATTCCGAAGCCCAACGCAGCAACTGCTACAAGCGCGATGCGCTTGAAAGTTGTCTTTGTAGACATTTGTTTCCTTTCGATTAGTCGATCGAGGGAATTTCCCCCGGTCGGCTTCGTGTAATAAGTGCCTTCTCATATGTCATGAGAAGGTCTTTCTTACCCGTTTCGATGAATCGCACGTGCTGATTCACCAAATTCCCCACCGTGTATCCGGACGCGGCGAGGAAACCTATTTATTTGTTTGTCACCTGCACTGCTTGCGCTAGTACCTGTGTCTTGCCAGAGTTCAGAAGAACTCGAGTTGTGATCGTCTTTGGAGCATCAGCTAGGTCGTAGCCGCGCTTGCCAGTTGGGACCGCAAATTCTGATGTGCCCAAGTAACCAATTGTAAAGGTTGCTGTGACTAAGTGCTGGCCATTGGCCAAACGGTCAATTGAGGTGTCAGTTGATTTGATCTCAACTGAGCGCCAGTACCCTCCGAAACCAACGCTAATTGCGTTGACGCCGTAGTTGGTGCCTGTTCCATCGACTGTGATCAACTGATCGATAATGAGGTTTGGACCAACTGAACCTGTGATGAACTGGTTGTTGATCAACATCCCTGATGTACCAACTGTTGAAATTCCCTTTGTAACGCGGCCAATTCCAGCAACTGATGATTCATCAGTTACGTTAAAGCCAGTTGGGATTCCACTCTTATCAAGACCTGTAAATGAAAGCGCTGCGATCTTTGCATAAACGCCTGCTTGCTGCGCCTTCTTTGCCGCAGCTGTTGCTGCAGCCTTTGCAGTTGCAGATGCAGTTGCTGAAGGAGTTGAGACAACAGGTGCTTCTGTTTGAACTTCAGCAACAATTGGAGCAAGGGGTGTCTCATTGCCAGTCATTGAGTTAAAGCCAAGGAATGCTGTAATAACTAGTATTAATGAAAGTGCAGCCTTTGAAGACTTCTGTGCAATCTCGATGCTCTTCTTATATGTTGTTGAAAGAGCGTTAAGCGCTGTTAGGCCAGTTGATTCATCAACGATCCACTCTTCAAGAACGCGAACCATTGACTTGCGAGCGCGACCCAAGATGTGGCGAACATTTGCTGGGCTTGTATTCAAAGCTGTTGCGATTTCCTCTGTTGTGCGGCCTTCCATTTCCCACATGACAAGCGCGGTGCGCTGATCTGGGGTCAAGCGAGCCAATGCTTCGCGGATAATCGCGGCATCTTCTGCTGCAGTAATAGTTGTATCAAGATCAATGTGGTTTTCTGCGGCGATCTCGTTGAGGCGCTCTTGTGTTGTGTCAGCATCGATTGCCACCAAGTTTGGACGAGCACCACGAGCGCGGATTACGTTTAGTGCCAGGTTGGTAACTGAGGTGCGAAGGTATGCGATTGCGCGATCTGCTGAATCTAGATCTGGGGCAGCAAGCATGAACTTCAAAAATGCTTCCTGTACGACTTCGTGTGCTTCAGCCTCGTTCTTAGTGATGCGACGAGCCTGTGAAACAAGCTGTGTGCGGTGTTCTGTGTAGATCGCTGATAGTTGAGCAATAGACCAATCAGCTGCTGAGCCTTGTGTTGCTTGAGCGTCTGCGGGTGCGCTCAAATTGCGGGCGGCATCGGTCGCTGCAGCTGCTTTCGCCGCTTTCGACTTCAATAGTGCCATGTGAGTAACTCCCGCGAGTTTGTAAATTGAAGGCAACGTCTTGCCCTCTATTAGTTAAGACACCGCTGGGGGCCAAATGTTGTGCCCAATACGGAAAAATCTTTTACAAGGGGCTCAGTCTAGATCAGGCTGAGCATGAGCGCCTTTTTGGCCGCTTCCTTGCGATCGCTCACGGCCAGCGCCTGGTAGATACGCATGGTCTCGTGGCGGATCGTGGAGACTGAAAAGCCCAGTTCAGTGGCTAATTCGTGGTTGGTTTTGCCCTCAACCATGCCGCGCAGGATCAAAATCTGGCGCTGGCTCAGTTGAGCGTTGCCGGCATCCCTGGAATCCACGGGCAAGACGATTCCGCCCATACTGGTGCCCATTGGGCGGGTCAAGAAAGAGAGGTATAGCGCCAGAGGCACGCTCAAATCATCGATGGCCTCAGCCACATTGTGCTTGTCTGAATCGCTGACTGGATTGTGGAAATGGACAATTAAATAGCCCTGAATTACCCCGCGGTCGCGCAGCGAGTTCACATGCATCGTTGAATCTGGGGTCCACTTCGACTTGATTTCACCTTTGATGATGCGCACATCATCGGCATCGATTGCTCGCCATTCGGCGCTGGGGACATTGCGCTCGCGATACTTATCGGCCTCGGGGTAGCCATACTGGCCAAAGACAGTGATGGAATCATCTGCGTTAACACGGCCAAAACGAATGCCCAGCACTGCAAATTCAGCTAAGTATTCGGTGGCGAGTGCTCGCGCTATGTCTTCGGTGGTTGGGTGATAGCTAAGCCATTCAATAAATTTGCGAATTACGCTCATGTATGTGGATGCATCGGTGTTCATTGAACAGTTCAATGAGGCTAGAAGTGCAATCCCCCCCCCCGAGAGAAAGATAGGGGGTTGCCCAGTCAAAACAAATAGGCGTTAAAAGTATTGACTAGTCAAGAATTGTTAGTGGAGGGGTGATTTATTTGCGTTGTGAAGTGCTGGATCGTTCGACGATTTGAGGCTGAAAAACCACATGCTGATGAACGTGATCGACGCCTGCTGAAAGCTCTGCCACCATTTGCGCGCCCATTGTTGAGCCCAATTGATACGGGGTTTGCGAAACAGTTGTTAACGGAATCATTCCTGATTCAGCGTATGAAGTGTTGTCATAGCCCAAGATTGAAACGGTTCCCGGAACTTCGATTCCAAACGAGCGGAAATGGTTGATGATTCCCATGGCCAAGGTGTCATTGGCAGCAAAGATCGCATCTGGCAGTGGCCCGGCGGCAATGATCTGAGGCGCGATGGCTTCGCCCGATAAGAAGTCCATCGTTGGTGAACTGATTGCTGTAACTTCGACACCATAGTCTCGTGCCGCTTGTGTAATCCCTAAATAGCGCTGATTGCACTGACGATGTTGAACTGGACCTGATACCCACAAAACTTTCTTATGCCCAAGTTTGTGCAGGTATTCAAGACCAATGTAACCACCGCGCACTTGATCAACGGCGACCGAGCATTGTTCGGGCTGATTATCTGTTTGAGAGATAAATCCGACTCGAACATTTTTGTCGATGAACTTCTCAAAAACCTGATTGCGAGGACCAATTGGGGTCACAATCACACCTTTAAATCCAGCATCAATCATCGAAGTCAAAAGTTGTAATTCGATTGCTGCGTCTTCGCGGCTATATCCAACCAAAACGCAGTAGCCTGCTTTAGCGATTGCATCTTCGATGCCAAGTGTGAGCTCTTCATAAAAAGGATTGTTACTCAGTGGCAAGATCACGCCAATGACACATGAATCTAGGTTTTTACTTTTCATGCTTTTATCTGGAACAAAACCTAACATATCGATTGAGTTCCGAACCTTGAGACGAGTTTCATCAGAAACACTTGCAGGACGATTGAGAACATTAGAGACAGTTCCAACTGAAACCTGGGCATGCTTTGCCACATCTCGAAGACTCGGCTTGTTCGGCATGGCCCAAAGATACTCATTGGCGGTGGTTTTTCCTACATCCGCCCTTTCGATTATTGATTAGATTGACTACAGTTTGGGATTATGGCGAAGAAGTTACTTGGATCTGCCGAACACACTGAGATCACAATTGATCAGGTGGCTAAAGCGGCCAAAGTCAGCCCAGCAACGGTTTCGCGAGTATTAAATGGAACCGCCAAAGTTTCTGCAGAAAAGGAAAAAGCGGTTCGCAAAGCGGTTGCAAAATATAACTTCACTCCTAATGCAACAGCTCGCCGATTAGCAGGTGGGCGCAGCGGTTTGATTGCATTGTTGATGGAGGAATCAAGTGAAGAGTTTTTTCTTAATCCTTTTTGGGGCCAGGTCGTGCAAGGATTTTCAGCTGCAATAACAGATGCTGGTCTTCATCCACTTTTGCTGGTTCGACCAAAGAGTGGAACAGAAGATTCGCTCTTTTCTACCTTGCAAGCAGGGCAAATGGATGGGTTGGCAATATTTAGCTGGCACAGACCGCTTAAGAGTTTTGAAAAAATGTTAGATCCAAAATTAGCTGTCGTTTTTGGTGGCGATCTTGGAGGATCTAAAAAATATCCATTCGTAGATGTAGACAATGTAAAAGGTGGATATCTAGCTACTAAACATTTAATTGATTCCGGCTGCAAAAACATAGTGACAATTACTGGTGATCTAAAGTTGCAATCTAGCCGTGACCGACTAGAAGGATATGAAAAAGCCATCACCAGCGCGGGCATGAAGGTAAATGATCAATTAGTTATTCATGGAGACTACACCCAATCAAAGGCCGAAGATTTGTGTCGTCAGCTACTAAAGAGGAAAACTAAGTTTGATGGAGTCTTTGCGGCAAATGATTTATCGGCCCAAGGCGTTATAAATATCTTGCTCCAAAACGCAATCTCTGTTCCTGGCAAGGTAAAGGTTGTGGGATTTGATGATTCACCAATATCTGTTAAGAATCAGCCATCGATTACAACAATTAGGCAACCGACACGAGAGTTAGGTGCGCAGGTTGCGGCAAGCCTTTTAGCGATTTTAGATGGACAACAGGTCGAGGATAAAATCTTGGATGTTAAGTTGATTAAGCGTCAATCTACCGGTGCTAAATAGCGGTGTTTGCGCTAATAATCTCCTTGTACTTTTTAAAGCTCAGCTTTGGTGTGCGCTCAAAAGTGTCGTAATCAACATGGACAATTCCAAAACGCTTTGCATAACCTTCGGCCCATTCAAAGTTATCTAGTAGCGACCATGCAAAATACCCTCTGACAGGTGCGCCTTCTGCGATTGCGTTTTGCAGGGATTGCAGGTGTGCCACCAAATAAGCGGTGCGCTTTGTGTCCATAACTTCTCCATTAATTTTTTCATCATCATAAGAAGAGCCATTTTCAGTAATAACCAGGTACGGAATCTGCGGCCAATCCTTATGAACACGCTTTACCAAGTTGCCCAGGCCTTCGGGGGTAACCACCCAGCCCATGGCCGTTAAATCCCCTGCTAAATGTGCTGGGGCAGAACCATCTGCGCGCTGAGGAAACGGCATAAACCCACCTTCGATAGCGGGCTTGTCTTCTGGGCGTGGTGATCGCACAAAGCCATCGCAATAGTAATTAATACCTAAGAAATCTGGCGCTGCGATAAGAAGCTGCTCATCACCTGGCAGCACAACTCGGCTCAACATTTCACCGTAGCAATCAATTAAATTGTGTGGGTACTTTCCGGTTGTTAGCGCATCAATCCACCAACGATTTAAGTTTGAATCATTAAGGGCTGCAAAATCCACAACCTCTTGATCAGCCGGAGATTCATTGTGAATGTTGTTCATGTTTACAGTTAGGCCAACCGTTGCATCAGGGCGCACTTTTTTAATTGCTCTCGTTGCAGCAGCATGTGCAAGTGCTGTGTGGTGGCTAGCAGCGATAGCTAAATTGAAATCCTTTTTACCAGGAGCATGGACTCCGTTTGAATAACCCAGCCAAGAAACACACCACGGTTCGTTAATGGTGATCCAGGTAGAAATACGATCCCCAAATACTTCTGCGCACGCAGTTGCATAATCTTCAAAAGCTTTTACAACATCTCTGTTTGCCCAACCACCTTTATCTTCTAATGTTTGTGGCAGATCCCAGTGATACAAAGTAACCATTGGCTCGATACCTGCAGCGATAAGTGCATTAATCAGACGGTTGTAAAAATCAAATCCACGTTCTTCTCTTACCGAGTCACCGTTAGGAAACAATCGGGGCCAGGCGATTGAAAATCGGTAGGCACTAACACCTAGGTCTTTCATGATCGCAATATCTTCAGCAAATCGGTTGTAATGATCACAGGCACGATCACCGGTATCACCGTTTACAACTTTTCCAGGTGTCTTTGAAAAGGTATCCCAGATACTTGCGCCACGACCATCTACATCAAATGCGCCTTCGATTTGGTAGCTGGCAGTCGCGGTTCCCCAAGTAAAATCTGGTGGAAATTGTGAACTCATATCCTGGATACCCAATCTTTAAAGATCAAATGAAAGCGGTTTCATACCCAATACTGTAGCCTAATTG
>Ga0209400_1001342_pt1 | contig 19888 bp, 25 predicted proteins | sample M_130807_EF_Meta_FD_187313 | JGI IMG/M metagenome (GOLD analysis project Ga0209400, IMG submission 187313) | Freshwater microbial communities from Lake Montjoie, Canada to study carbon cycling - M_130807_EF_MetaG (SPAdes) (version 2) | ecosystem: Environmental > Aquatic > Freshwater > Lake... | reverse complement strand
CAACACCATCGTATTGAATACCGAGTATACAGGTAAAAGATCAACACCAATTAAATGGACTGAAGATATGAAAATTTATGTCGATGGATCTAAAGTGTCTAATTTAACTTCTGAATTAAAAAGAATCATTTCTGAGTTAAATGACATAATCGACCCAATCGATATTAAAATTGTAAATAATAAAAGTGACGCCAATTTCTTCATCTTCTTAGGTGGGTATGAAGACTTCAAAGAAACCTATGAAGTGGTGTTTCCATCACGTTTGAATAATAATTGGGGTTATTTTGAATTATACCCAAATAACTACGGTATTATGTATGTTGATATTTATCGGGCTACAGATGTTGACGCTCAAAAACACTTACTACGTGAGGAATTAACTCAATCTCTTGGTCTTGTAAACGATTCATACAAATACCCTGAGAGTATTTTTTACCAAGGTTGGACAACAACTACAGAATATGCACCAATCGATCGTGAATTGATTGACATGTTATACAACAATTAGTATATTTATAATAGTTCTTTGAATGTTAGAGGAGTGTCAGAGCGGTCGACGGGGGTTCGAATCCCTCCTCCTCTGCTGAATGTCTATTTGCACCCGTAGCTCAGCAGAATAGAGCAAATCACTTCTAATGATTAGGCCCCAGGTTTGAATCCTGGCGGGTGTACCACTTCTAATCCACCGTGAATTTCACGGTGGCAATTAGAACAAACCAACATACATTTATCAAGTTCTTTTTTAATTAGTTCATCAAATTTATATTGTCTAACTTTTGCAATGGTAAAATCTTTTTCATCGGGATTAATATGATGAAAATCTAAAGCCCCAATATATTTATTATAACCACATATTTCACAACAACCACCTTTATATTTTACCATTTCTTGTTTTAATTTTTTAGTTCTTTCAACTACTTGAATCGTGGTGCATTTTTTACAATAGACTGAACTATTTTTTTTACCTCTCCTGTCGTAAAATTGATCAATATCACAATTTTCTTTACATTTAGGACAAACCCTTGATTGGCCATAATCTTTTTTTCCTTGTTCTGAAAAATTCTTTGTTTTAATTTGTATATCTAACTTCTTCACCCAATACCTAACCGTAGTTAATGATTTACCTGTTTCTCTACTTATTTGATTCAATGACATCCCTTCATTAATCATTTTTTCTATTTCTTCTTTTTTCATAGTATAGTGGATTTATATATATAAATATCCAACTAAACTAAAAAAGTTGATTTAAAACTAAATTATATTTATAATAGTATTATGGAAGATATACATCAACAAATTCACGATGAGTTTATTAACTCAGAAGACTATGAGAAATTTTTATATGAATTACACCAACATGGTTTTATTTAAAAAAATTTTTGTATCTTTGTATTATGAAAAACAAACTACCATACGAAGCCACATCAAAAGCAATTCAAGGATATTCAGAATCAGTGATTGCAAAATCAGAAAATAACGATTGTGTTGTAAGAGCATTTGCATCGGCATTTGATGTTACATACGACAAAGCACATAAGTATGTTGCCGAAAAATTTGGTAGAAAACCAAAAAAAGGAACTTACGGAACTGTAAGTAAGCTTGTAAGAATGGCTGACGATAGAACGACTGTAAACTACAAAAAAGTTTATCCTGTTGGAGTTAGAAAAAGTTCTACAATGATTAATTCTTTATCTTACAATGTCACAATTAAAGGTGAAACCAAAGTGAGACAAATGACCGTTGGGACTTTTATCAAACAAAACCCAAAAGGAACTTTCTTTGTTTTAGTTAGACGACACGCATTTACAATCAAAGATGGTGTTGTTATTGGAAACTATGAGGATGCGGTTAAGACCAAAAAAATCATGAGATGTGCATTTGAAATTAAGTGATCGACTATTTAGTTTTTAAATAAAGTTTTAAATATTTATATAAAAACACCAAAATGAATCAAAGATTATTAGAAGAAATTAATAGGTTTAGACTTTTAAGTTCATACGACACAAGAAAAACTCTTACAGAACAAGAAGTAATTTTAAACGAGCAAGGTAAAGGTTGGAAAGTTATGAATCAAAATGGTGAACCTTTCGCCATGGTTGGTCCTAATGGTGAATTTAAAGGGGGTAATGCCGAGGTGACAAACTATACTCAGTTGATGACTTGGTATAGAGATCAAGAACCAGGAACAGCATTTTTCGTCGATTATAATAAAAACTCACACTCAGGATTATTTCAAGATTCTCAAGTAACGCAAGTACCAGGTCAATCTTCAAGTGGAAAATCAGATATAAAAAGTTTACCTGTATTGACTGGTGAAAAAACAAAAGTTGGTCAAATTAATCTTAGCGGAACTGATGGAGTTGGTCAATTTAAAAACGGATCATTATTTAGTTTTTACGGTGCAAATGACACAATTATACTTGGTAAGTTTACGGAAGTCGAGTCATTTAGTGTTCCTACGGGATCTAAAGAAATTACCGTTACAGGGGAAACAACAACACCGGCAGAATATAAAACAGTTGCAATAACATTCGGTGATAAAGTAATTTCAGATCCATTTGTTGTTGGTCAGTCAACATTAAAAGATGAGGCTAAAGTTAAGTTAGACGAATTTGTAAAAAACGTCAATGATTTTAAAACCCAATATGGTGACGAATCGTTTAAGAAATATATTGAGTTTTTAAATTCCCAAAAACCTATAAATGTTGATGGTTATGCATCTCGAGACAGTGACCCAAATAAACTTTATCGTAGTGGTAAGACTGCAGAACAAGCAGATAAAGAATTATCTCAGGCAAGAGCTCAAGTAATTGTTACTTATCTTGAAACCGCCATACCTGAAATGAAAGGTGTGTTAACTCCAGTTGGTAATGGTCAAACAGATCAATTTGGTGGTGTTGAATCGGGATGGAGATCAGCTGGACCAAATGACCCAACAAAATTCGGGGTTAATAGAAGATTCGTAATTAACATTCCGGATTTCTCATATGATAAGTCAGAATTAGTCTCTCCTGAAACAACTCAAACTTTTAGTAAACAAGAAACTGATAAGTCAGGTGTTAGACCAACTGTTAAAGATGAGAGAGGTAGACCAATACATATGGGAACTGCCGCAACATCAGGTAAATCCATTGAGCGTGAATTCGCATCTCAAAATGAAATTGATTTAGCTAATAAAATGTATGAGACTGATTTAGGTGATCTTGTTTCTACAGACCTAGCAGGCACTAAATTAAGGCACTACAAAGACCCTAACGGATTTTTTATTGTTTCAAAAGAAGAAATGGAAAAAATAAAAGATTATATTCCAATAATGCCTGCAGGATCATTTAATGGTTCGACTAACCCAATTACAACAGTAACAAGCACTTCAGTATCATTAGAAGCAAATGGTAAGATTTATGTGTGGAATGGTTGGGCGGAAACAAGTTCAGAGTCAGGAGGCGTTAGTTACCAATATGTTACTGGTACTAAGTTAGTTGCCACTCGATACAAAAGTTCTGGAGGTAAATTAATTGACCCTGATGGATATCTTTTAGGTAAAGTTGGTTTTGGATTAAGAAAAGTTTAATTTATTTTTTTTTATTTAGGGAATTTGTATATATTTGTAATATGAAAAATACCCTAATAATCCTTTTTTTTATTAGTCACATTTCTTTTTCACAAAAGATTGACTACAACAACTTTGATTCTAAACACGCATCAAAAGTTTTATTTGATAAGTTAAATGCTTTCAGAGACACCATAACTAAAACAGGATATGGTAAAGACCTTGAAGTTGCTTGGCCTATGTTGGTTAATAATCATCGGTTGATGAAACTTACTTGGTCAGAGACTTTGTATGATACGGTTGTATTACCAAACACACTTGAAAATGTAAAACAGAAAAAATTATTTCATGTCGATAGAAGTCTTTGGTGGGATGATAAAAAAAATCAATTCATGTTTTTAGATGAAGTATACCCAACTAAGAATAAAGGGTTTCGTCTAACCTTAACTGAAAATGGTGGATATACCACTTATAAGTTTGATACTTATGAAGAATTAGCAGACCACATGATCATGTGTTGGGAATCTTCTTACACTCACCGATGTGCACAAAGAGGATTATTACATAATACTTACTTTCTTGAGAAAGGTTATTTGTCAAATACAATTGCAGCAACTTGTGTCATTTATAACGATGGGATCTTTTACTTTTTTGTTAATTTTGTTTATTAATATATCACAATGAAAATATTATCCACTTTTGTTTATACGTTTCTACTAATAATCGTATATTCTCAACCTTTAATGAGGACTTATTCTACCATAGATTATGAAGGAATTGCAAAAAACAATTTTAGTAAGTTTACTTTAAAACCAAAGAGCGATTATGTTTGTAGATTGGAATATAATAAGTTTCAACTATCGGTGAGTTCAAAACTTAGAAGAATTCCTACAATGGATACATTTTCAGATCTAACAATTGACGACATAATTTTTGCAGGATCCTATGATATACGAGCAAGATTTTACATATCACCAAATGTTAAAGTTTTTCAACGACTATTTATAACAGGATTAAGTGATAGTCAAATATTTCATACAACAGGTGTGATAATAAAATTTTGACAATTCTTACCCAAAACATAATATGAATCGGGTATTTAGAAAAGTTGATGGTGATGCGATTTTTGATATTGTAAAACATACAATAGACATCCTTCAAGAATGTCCCCATACCGAAATACATATTGGAACTGATTCACAAAATCATAGAGGATCAACTGTATATGTTACGGCAATAGCATTTAGATACGGAAACAGGGGAGTTCATTACATTTATCATAAACACAAAGTGAAAAAGATAAAAAATAAGTGGACGAGGTTATGGAATGAAGCCGAGTATTCAATTGAAGTTGCTGAATGGTTAACACAAAAAGTTAAGGTTAAGGTTGAAATCGATCTTGATTATAATTCAGACGAAAACCACTTCAGTTCTAAACTTGTTCAACCGGTTGTTGGGTGGGCAATGTCTCTTGGTTACAAGACAAACATTAAACCCGACAATCAAATTGCAACAAGAGCGGCAGATCATCACTGTCGTTGACGATCAAAAAAAAATAAAATATTTTTCAAAAAGATTTGGCAGTTTAAAATAAACTACATATCTTTGTAGAAACAATAAAACATATGGGAACTTACATTTACACTTATAAAAAAAAATTAGATAAGAAAGCAATTCTTGACGGAAAAGAAGTTAAGGTAGGTGAAGCTACTTTTTTGTGTAAACAAGATTGGTCAGGAAATTACACACCACAAGAAAAACGTGAAATGACAAGATCTTATGCTTTGACTGAAAATGATCAACCTGATTATATTACATTTGATGGTGATATGGTTTATAAAAATAATAAAAAAGGTGTATGGTCAGACGGATCTGGTTTTTGGGGAGGTATTGATCACAAAAATGATTTTGTTGGAACATTAAAAAAAGAAGGTAGAAAATATTTTATAAAGTGTTTGGTAGATTAAAATAAATTTCATACATTTGTAAAACAAACAACGGGGGTGAGAAAATATGATGGTGGACTCACCCCCACACAAAAGGAGAAAAAAGTTCTTTGATTTAAAAATATTGTGATTGTAAGAAAAGGGAAACTCGTAAAGTGCATTAACCTGTTGACTCAAGATGGTGAAACGAGAGTGTGTGTCAACTACTAATTACAAAAAAATGGTGTGGTAGCTCAGTAGGTAGAGCAAGGAAACGGAAAATTCCTGTGCCGATGGTTCGATTCCATTCCCATACCACAAAAGAATTTACAACGGACAAGGCTTAGGCAAGTGAGTTAAAAATGAGTAGTAGGAGATTTAATCGTTTGAACTACAGAAAGTTTGATACAATAAATTGGTGGGACGCGAGTGGTTGACCAAAATTCTTTTAAATACAAACATAGTTAATTAGCTCAGTTGGTTAGAGCGATTCCCTGATACGGAATAGGTCATTGGTTCGAGTCCAGTATTAACTACAACTAAGGAAGCAATACGAGAGTCCTGAATTGTACACAAAATATCCGTATTGACATCTCGGAAAGACGAGGACATAGTCAGGTGGCGGAATTGGTAGACGCGCACATTAACTCGCAAGGTTGATATTGTATGATAGACGTAAGCGGATATCATGCAGGAGTGGCAAAACGCTTGTGGTACTGTTGCAACAGTAAATGGAAGAGAAAACCACAAATGGCATACAGGTTCGAATCCTGTCCTGACTACAAAGGGGTAGAATATGAAAAAGGGCTTTTCCTGAAAGATGGTTAACTAGGCCCGTGTCTACCCTCATTTTTGGCCCATTCGTCTAAAAGTAAGGACAGTTGGTTTTCATCCAACAAATCTCGGAGCGTTACCGGGATGGGCTACAAACCTTTATCGTAAGATTTTAACCATTTACGTATGGCATTATCTGAAATCCCAAATATTTTACCAGTACCCCTATAACCATTTTTTTCAATTAATTTTTTTAGTTCATCGATGGGAGGCCTTTCAACCCTCCTTTGACTCTTAATTGATTGAATTTGTTTTTCTGTAAAACCAAATTCATTTCTTTCTTTTTTATGACGTTTTTTTGGTTTAACGACTAAACCAATTCGGTGATTATTAATCTTTGGTTTGTCCTTCAATATTGATAATATTTGTTTAAATACCTCATCAATGTTGGTTTTTATTTCTTTTTCCGAGACTCTGATAACTAACCAACCTAAGTCATTTAATAGTTTATCTTTTTTATCATCCCTTTCTTTTCTTTCGGGTAATAAGTGTTGCGACCCATCAATCTCAATTGCAACCATTTCATTTACGAAAGCAAAATCAATAAAATATGGAAAAACAGAATATTCTCTAACTATTGAATATTTTTTATCTAAACTATTTTTTTCAATATATTCAATACACAATTTTTCAGGATAAGAAACATTGGATAATCTCCAAGCGGTTTTTTCTGGATTATTTTTCATAAACTCCAACCTTTTTTCTCGCATTATTTTTTTACTTTCTTCGGTGTGTTTGAAGTTTTCTGGATATTTTTTATGTGCTAATTTAATGGCTTCAGAAGAAGACCTAACTTTATTTCCCAATATGTCTTTTATATCGTCAGATTGTATTTTAAATTTTTTTCTTAAATCTTTCACGCTATAAGATTCATCAACATATAATTTAATAAGTTCATCTTTTATTACAGACAACTTTTCGCATTTTTTAATGTGTTGTTTAAGATTACCTACATTATCTAACTTGCGACCACAAATTTTACATTCAAACATAATATCTCCTTTATATATAAATATCACGAACCCACAAAAAAGTCATACAAACTAACCTTAAATTGTAAATTTTTTTCGTAAAACATTTGATATATTGGAATTGAATACATATCTTTGTATAAGTTCTTTAAAAGATAAATTAAATAGTCAGGTGGCGGAATGGTAGACGCAAAGATGTTGTAAGTTGGTAGGTAATAACTACTTGGATGGTGTCCACATTAGAACTTTCATTACAGGTTCGAGTCCTGTCCTGACCACAAAAAAATTAAAAGTCATGAAAAAGTTTGAAGATTTAGAATTTGATAAAATATCAGATGAACCATATATGTCAGGTGTTCGTTCTCGAATGATGTTTAAAAATGGATATGGTGTTAGTGTTATCTCCCATACATATTCATATGGCGGTAAAGATGGTTTGTTTGAAGTCGCAGTTTTAGACAAAGAAGGTAATCTAACATATGAAACTCCTGTTACAAGTGATGTGATTGGTTATTTAAATCCTGATGAGGTTACAGGAGTTATGGAACAAGTGCAGTCTTTATAAAAAATTATTCTTATATTTATATTATGACAGAGGAACAAAGAAAGGCGGTAGATAATATAATGGATTGGTTTGATTTTGAAAAAGTCCATAAAACCATGAAGGCTCTTCGTTGGGAATGGTCAAGTGCTGAAGAAAAGATTCCTTGTCAAGGTGAGATTAGAGAAACGGCAAGACAACTTTTAACTGAAGCGATTCAAACAGAAATGAGTATGGGAACAGGAGGTTTTCAAGTAACCTACATTCCTGTTGAAGGATTTTTAAAACTTGAATTTGTGGTGTCTGAATGGGACGCTTTGATATAAAAATAGGTCCATTGGTGTAGTGGCTAACATTCATCCCTGTCACGGATGAGCCGCGAGTTCGATTCTCGCATGGACCGCCAAAATTGTTTAACTAAAAAAAAAGAGAAAAAATGAGTAAAGGAAAAACTAAGGGACGTTACATTTGTAAAGTGGGTTTTTATGATATCTATGCAAAAGATACTATGAGAACAAATAAAGAAAGAAGTGGAAAATCAGAAGTGGCTATCACCGATTACACTATTTATCACGCAAAAAGTCTAAAAGAAAACGGGTTTAAAACCAAAGATCTAGCGATTTCCAAAGCAAAAGAATTATTAATGTCTAAAAAGTAAATATGAATAAAATATTAGGTCTATTTATCGGCACAATTGCCACAGTTATAGTTATGTTGGGTGGTTATCTTTTATCCCTATACGCACAAAAAGAGATTTCTCTTGTAACAATCGGTTTGGGTATTTTAGGGTTTTTGATTGTTTATCCCGCAATTGAGCGTTGGGAGATTCGAATCATGAGTTTGTTAAAAAAAGATAAGAAATAGTTTTTGCTCTTATTTGAGTATTAAATAATAATTTATAACATTTTTTTTAATAATTTTTCGTCATATAACAAACACCAATAAATCATGATCACAACCATCATAATCGGTTTTTTATTTCCAACTATTATACTTTCTGTGATTGTATATTCATTCATGACCGACAAGGAGAAATCGAAGTTTCAGTAATTTAAAGATATTTATAGTAAAATAAACATAAAATATTTTATTATGAAATTATCTAAAGAACAATTAATGGGTATTGTTAGACATACCTTAACCTTTGTAGGTGGTATTTTAATTACAAAGGGTTTAATTGACGAAACAATTCTTACCGAAATCATCGGAGGTGCTACTGCATTGTCAGGGGCGATTTGGTCAATAATTGTAAAAAATAAAGCATAATTTTTTTAGCCCATCTTTGGTGGGCTTTTTTCATTTTAGAATATTTATTGAATATGGATAATTTCTCAACAGTTTTGGTGGCCTTTATTAGTGGTGTTTTAGGCCCCATCAGTATCATGATAATTAAATATTATTTAGATCAAAGAAAGAAAAATAAACCTGATATGGTGATGGATACATTGAGGGTTAGTGAATTGATAACTTCAAAAATCGAACACATTAAAGAAGAATTTGATGCCGATAGAGTTTGGGTTTCTCAATTTCATAATGGAGGTAATTTCTACCCTACAGGAAAATCAATGGCAAAGTTTTCAATCATGTATGAAACCGTAGGTCAATACGGAACATCAGTTCAATCTAATTTTAAAAATATCCCTGTTAATTTATTTTCGAAATCTATTAATGAACTTTTAAATAACGATTCAATTGAAATATCGGATTTCACAGATGAAAAAATACCAACTTTTGGGTTGAAATATATTGCCGAAGAAACAGGATGTAAGTCTTCATACTTATTTGCAATTAAAACAATCGAAGAAAAATTCATTGGTGTTTTATCTGTCGATTACGTTAAAGAACCAAAAGAGTTAGATATTGAAGAGACAACACACTTACAAGTTCATGCATCCTCTATTGGTGGTGTTTTAATGAGTTATTTGAATAAGTAAATAATATTTCATATCTTTACGGTATGAATATTTTCTTTTTAGATTTTGATACCAACAAATGTGCAAAATATCATTGTGATAAGCATGTTGTTAAAATGATATTGGAAACCGCACAACTTTTATGTGGTGTTCATCATACTATATCAAATGACACCACAAATATCCCATATAAATTATCACATAAGAATCACCCTTGTGCCATTTGGTCTCGAGAATCTTTATCAAACTATCTTTATTTATGTGATCTTGGTTTAGAGTTGTGTAAAGAATACACATATCGATATGGTAAAAGACACAAATCCCAAGAAGTTATAGAATGGTGTATTACAAATTTACCAAACATCTGTGATAAAGACTTTACCACACCTCCTAAGGCAATGCCTGATGAATATAAAGTCAATGATGTTATAGAATCTTATAGAAATTATTATCGTGGAGCAAAAAAGGATTTTGCTAAATGGAAAAATAGAGAGATCCCCGAATGGTTTTTATAAAACAGAAGTATTTATTAATATGAAAGTTTCAAAATCTGCTTGTAGTTCATCAAACCCTTGTTCTGGATATGGTAGTGATGTCAGTGGTTGTTTAGGTAGTTCAAATTTAAAATCAATAGGTGTTGGTAATAATGTGTTGGCTAAAGAAGCTGCCGATGCATTCATTAAAATGACTGATGACATGCCAAGCAATTTAAAAAGTAAGATACAAATGGGTGGTGCATACAGACCTCTTAATATCCAATGTAATATTTTTGATTGGGGTAAATATGAATCAACAGGAAAAAGAGTCAAAAAAGGAACTTCATCGACACCTGCAGCATATCCAGGAACATCTAATCATGGATGGGGTAGAGCAATCGACATATCACCGTCAGATGTTCAAAATTGGATTAGAGAAAATGGAACAAAATACGGTTGGTGTTGGGGAGAAGTTAAATCAGAACCTTGGCATTTTACATTTTGTGGGCCAGGATCAAACAGGGATAGTAATTGTGATAGTTTTTGTAAGGGAAAAATGACCATAGATACTTCTTCAGACAAAAAAGAAACATCTACAGATAAAGAAGATACGTCTACTGATAGTAAAGATAAAAAAAAGAAATTTGATCCATTTTTTTCTTCTTTGGATGCAATTGTTGCTCTTGGTAAAGGAGATGTAAAAGGGTTGGAAGATTATGTTAGTAGTAGTGCTGATATGATTGGTTTATCCGAAGACGTAGATAGAATAAAAGATATTATGAAAAAAATACTTTAAATATTTGACTAATATTTATATTTAACTTATCATTTCACTTGTAATTAATTAAATAATATGAGTGAAGAACTAACCCAAGAAAATGAACCGAAAGTAATTGATATGTATTATTACATTGCAAACGGAAAACAACTATGGACATCTAATCTATCATTTGCTCAAATCAGAGCTGATTTTTATGGAACAAATGATGTTTATGTTGAAAAAGTTGAAGTGAAAAACTTGACAAATTAAAATTAAGTTTTTATATTTGTAAAACAATTAAGGGGAACCTTAAAAAAAGTAAAAGAAAAATTTGACTAATTAAAAAATTCTTCTTAACTTTGTAAAACAAATCAGGAAACGTCCTGAATCGTTCTTTGAAAAAATAGATTATCCAATCAGGAAAAGTTTTGTCAGATTAATTGACGTGTAATTGAAACGAATGTTTCATCTTGGAATGATAAAGATATTGGGCCGTGTATAGTCCATTAAAATAAACCATGAAAGTGGGATAAAGTGAATCATTTGTGTTAGATGGTTTGCGTCTTGATTATCTTCGGATAATCGAGGTCAAGTACACAAGCGGGATACCGTTTAACCTTTAGTATCGAGGGCAACGCTGTAGAGAAAGTGGTTAGATGATTAGGCGATGTGGGTCGTCTAATTGAGGTGGGAACACCAATAGGAATAACTCGTAGGAATTTTGCAAAACAAAGTGTTCCAACACTTTTATTGCGAGTTCCATTATTAAAGGATACTTAAAACCGAAAGGTATGTTAGTGTACGAGTGGTGTCGTTATTAACCTTGACCAACTTCTACCAAGAGGTTAGTTTCGAAGTAGTCTTGAAATATGGAAATGGGGACATTTCACGGAGTTGTTTAGTATTTCGTTGTTCAAAAGATAACGAAGCTTAGGGTGGACCACAACTTCGATAATCCACTACACAAAACTTAATTATTATTAAACAATTAATTATAAATAAGGAAAAGTGTCCATCAGATCTTGTTGAAAGGTGTTTACTTAGTCACGGGCTGTCCGTGGCACATTAGGTTCCCAAGACCGAGTGTATTTTTACCAAAGATCTCTAGTCCCGCAAGGACTAATTGGGGAGGCATTCTCGAAGAGAGTTGAGTAGTAAGAGAGTAGATAAGATCTCAAGGAGTGGTTTACCTAAATAACCAACACTGAGGGTTACTTTCCAAAAGAAAGTGGATAAGAGTAGAAACAATAATGACTCGAAAGATACCTCACTTAAACGTGTAATCTCAGCGTTTCTTTAAATGGAGCCACCGGTAAAAAATTCAGGGACAATTTGTCCCTTTTTTTTGTTTTTACTGATTCATAAATTAAATCAATAAACCTCAACATTTCAGTATGAGTCATGTTGTTTTTGGCATAATTACAGGACATACTTATAAATTGTATATTTCCTTTCACATATCCTAAATTACTATCAATTCTATCTAAAGATGCTGTATTGATATTGTTACCATCTTCATTAGGGTGAACTAATTTTACACCACTATAAACACAAACACCACTCTGTATTTCCCATTGATCTAAAAGATCCTGTAAATCTATGTTATATTCATGATGTCTTTTTTTTACTCTCCTGAAATGTTCTCTAAGTCCTGTAAATTGATCTCTACGACCTTTAGTAAAAGGTAAAATATATTTTACATTCTCCTCAACATAATTATTAAGATGTGAATGATTATCAATACCACAACATTTTCTCGAACAATAGTTTTTTCTACCAATTTTTTTGTTTCTAACTATCTCAGATTTATCTTTCAAGAACTCAATACCACAAGATGGATTAGAACATATTGTTAATTCTTTTTTTCTTTGTCTCATATTCTTTTATTTATAAATAGTCCGTATCCACAGAAAAAACCAAGTATCCACAAAAAAATAAACAAAAAAAATCCCACCATAATTAAATAGTGGGATCAGTTGGTGGACCTAGAGGGCTCCGACTCCCTCGTCCGGCTCGTCTTGTTTAAAAGACGACTACATGTTTAGGATGGTATTTTCTAATACCCCAAAATATTTGATTTTTACTTGATCAAAAACAAGTTTAATTTGTTCTTCACTATCGTAAATTAAAAACCAATAGACAACTCGATTTATGGTTCAGTTGTATTTCACCTTCATCACTTCTGTTCCTGAGCGTATGTGAACCGGCTCGCGTTTCCGTAAACTTCTTAAGCTACAGTAACTTCAGAACCTCTTAGTAAACCAAGAGTTTCCATTTTGTTTAGCACATTGCCAGTTGTGTTTTGAACCAGTTTTTAACGAGTTTAATTCAGACCCGACATGCTTCTTTTATTCAACCAACGCCCGTCAATTCCAATATAGGCCCATATATCATTATGGTGTATGTCAAATAACTTCTATACAAATATAATACAAAGATTTATATTATTCAATATATTTATAAATATATGAAAAAAAGACTTCTTATAGAAAATGATGTTAATGAAATGACGGACTTTCAAAAAATCCTTCTTTTGAATAAACGAAAGTTAGATCCGAACGATGTCGAATTCAAAAGTAGTGATTACAAAATTGACTTAAATAAAGTTCAGATTAAACCTGATGGTTTGTTATTCGACTTTGATGATTTAGAACAATTTTTAAAATTTTTTCATTACCCTGCGTTTGAAGAAGGAACTGATGGTGAGTGGGATGCGGTTAACTATGATCGAATGTATTATGGTTCTTGGGATTTTTATAATGAGTGTCAAGATCGAGCGTATGATGATTGGCGTGAAGGATATACTTTAGGTTATCTTTGTAGTGAAGCGAACATCAGACTAAGAGAATTACTTAAAATAATTGCACCTAACCTTGTTGATTATATCAAAGAAGATGGTAGTAGAATTGATGGTGAAGGGGATATCACAAGTGTATTAGACAAATATTTTAAAAATATTGGTGATGAAATGGATGAGATTATATGTTCTGCTAAAGCAAATGCAACTGAAGAAGGGGCTAAAAAGGAGATAGAAAACGCATATTGTAATACACTTAGTGAATTTGGGGTTGAGAAGTGGGGTAAGTGGTGTTTTGGATTATACTTTATAAGTTGGGGTAATCTGGTACAGTTATTTATTGAAGATGGTGAATTTGATGGAAATGCTCTTGATGTAATGATAGATAAAATATATAGAAAATTTAGACATAGTCTTCCTGAATATTACGAGATGGAATATCAAGTTATGGATAACGAAATCTTTGAATCTCAATCTTGTGAAAAATTAGTCAATTTGATTGATGAATATATAGAAAGAGCTCAAGAAGAACTTTCACCTGAATATACAAAAACTATGAATAAACTTAGTTCGTTAGGTCTTTTTAATACTAGTGGTTTAGAAATACCAGGTCAAAGAGGTTTGAGAATTAAAGTTGACGAGGTCGATCCCGAAACTTTAAAAGTTAAATATATTGTGGGATCAAATAGTTATTTTGGTGATCGAAAATACGGTTTATCAACTCCTGATGAAGTAATTGCAATAGCAACTCAGCCAGGTTTATTTAGCCCGACTGAGTATAGAATCCTACCTGGTCAATTAAGACGATAACGTTCTTTTAAAATTTCGTATAATTTCTGACCATCATCATCATTAATAAATAATTGGTTATAATCGTATGGTTCAGAAATTATAATTCCATCTTTTTCTTCAATAACGTCGATTGTCTCTAATTGATGAATTTCTTCTTGGTATATATCATCATCTTCAGCATCATCCTCAAATAGAATTGATTTTTTAAATATTGGTTTTTGTGTTATATATTTGAATTCATATTTTTTAAATTCAAGATCTTTAACCAAGTTTAAACCAGCATCGATTGCTCTTGAAACATCATCAATACAAACAAATTCACTTGGGCTATGCATGTTGTAATAACCGCAAGATATGTTAATACAAGAAAAATCTGACTTTTGTTTGATCATCATAATATCCGTATATGGATGTGATTGGACCAACATTTCATTTTTAAATGAATTGGTGATTGATTGAATTGCCGTTTTGAAGAACTCCCCTTCTGTGTCAAACAATACTGTTCCAAAACAACTATAAGAGATCAGGTGGTCACCAGGAGCGTCGTATTGAACGCAATAACCAACATCTTTTAAAAACTCTTTATCCACCAATTTTGATCCATGGCAACCTGTTTCTTCTGAAACAAAAAACGCAACTTTAACTTTATCTAATTGAGAAAGAAGTTCCAAACAAATATAAATTCCACATTTGTCATCGCCACCAATTCCTGTTGGGTTATCGTCTTTATCATATGCCTTTAAACATAAAACTTGATCCCTTCCAAAATCTTTTCCAAATGTAAATGGACGAATAAGATATTCTTCTTTAACAATTATTTCATCGATAAGATCATGAACCGTATCGGTGTGGGAAATAAACATTGGATAAAATTCACCTTCATCTAATGTTCCTTTGGTTGCATATATGTTATTATGTTCGTCACAAGTTAAAGTAACTCCATCCATATCCCCAATGGTAGAAATTAAATACTCTACCATTTTACTTTCCTTATAAGTCTTGGTTGGGACAGATAAGAGTTCTTTAAATTTATTTAGATTCATTTTTAATTGTTTTTACAAAGATAGTTGAATAATTGTTAATAAAAAAAATTATTCTTTCTTTTTTCTACCTCTTTTTGGTTTTTCTTCCTTTAATCCAACAATAACATCATCATTTTCCACTTTCAAAACATATTCTTTGTCTTCTTCAATTTCCGTCATTAAGATTTTTTCAGAAATTAAATCTTCAATTTTATTTTGAATTGCTCTTTTGATAGGTCTTGCCCCAAAAGTTTCGTCAAAACCAACTTTTGACAAATAATCAACCAAATCTTGTTCATAAGAAAAATAGTATTTTTTTTCTGAAACTCTTTTTAATAATTTGTCAATCTCTAACTTGGTAATAACGTCAATGTGTGGTTTTTCTAAAGAGTTAAAAATTACAACATCATCAATTCTATTTAAAAACTCAGGTGAGAAGAACTTTTTCATTTCTTTTTTCAGCACATCTTGTTTTTCTTCTTCTTTAACGACATCACTTTTTAGAGGTTGGAATCCCATACCAGTTCCAAAGTCTTGTAATTTTTTAACCCCAATGTTGGAAGTCATAATAATTAAACAATTTTTGAAGTTAATTTTACGACCCAATGAATCTGTAATATGACCATCATCTAACAACTGAAGAAGTGTTGAGAAGATGTCTTTGTGAGCTTTTTCAATCTCATCAAACAATACCACAGAATAAGGTTTGTTTTTAACTTGTTCTGTTAATTGACCACCTTCATCGTGACCAACATATCCTGGAGGAGATCCAATCAAACGAGAAATGGTGTGTTTTTCTTGGTATTCACTCATATCTACACGAATCATATTGTCTTCACTACCAAAGATTTCTTTTGCCAATTGTTTTGCCAAATATGTTTTACCAACACCCGTAGATCCCAAGAAAATAAATGAACCGATCGGTTTATTTGGATCTTTGATTCCAATTCTATTTCTTCTAATTGCTTTTGAAATTTTATTTACTGCCTCTTCTTGACCAATAACCTTTGAATTTAAACTTTCATTTAAGTTAATTAACGAATTTCTTTCGTCCAAATTAATATTGGAAATTGGAATTTTGGTCATGTTGGAAACCACTTCATAAATTAAATCTTCAGGAATACTTCTTTTACTATTCAATAAACTTTCTTCAAACTTCTTTCTTTCTGAATCCAACTTTGATAAAACATTACGTTCTCTATCTCTTAACTCAGCGGCCAACTCATATTTTTGTTGTTTAATAACATTCATTTTTTCTTGTTTGATGGCGTTTGCTTCGTCCTTTAATTTTTCAATTTCTTCAGGTAATTTGATGTCAATTTGCATTCTTGATCCAACCTCATCCAAAATATCAAATGCTTTATCAGGAAACTCACGATCTGTAATATATCGATCAGCTAACTCAACAAATATCCAAAGAGTTTTATCATCATAAGTCACTTTGTGGTGATCTTCATATTTTGATTTACTCATTTTTAAAATTTCAAATGTTTCCTCCTTTGAAGATGGATCAACAATAACCTTTTGAAATCTTCGATCTAACGCACCATCTTTCTCAAAGTGTTTTCTATATTCATCCAAAGTTGTTGCTCCAACACATTGAATATCTCCTCTTGATAATGCTGGTTTTAAAATGTTTGACGCATCTAAAGAACCTGAACTATTTCCTGCACCAACCATAGTGTGAATTTCATCAATAAATAAAATGATGTTTGGAGTTGCTTGTAATTCTTCAATAATAACTTTCATTCGTTCCTCGAATTGACCTCTATATTTTGTTCCTGCAACTAATGAATTTAAATCTAAAGATACGATTCTTTTATCCATTAAATTTTTTGGACATTCACCGTTGTGAATCATCATTGCAAGACCCTCCACAATTGCTGTCTTTCCTGCACCTGGTTCACCAATAATAATTGGGTTATTTTTCTTTCTTCGAGATAAAATCTGAGCGATTCTAAAAATTTCTTTTTGTCTTCCAATTACAGGATCTAATTTCCCGTCTTGTGCTAACTTATTTAAGTCTTTACTAAAATTATCTAATACAGGAGTCCCGCTATCAGATTTTTTCTTTGATTTGTCATTTCCTTCATCCATAAATTCTAACATAACTTTTTTTAATAAATAATAATATTAATAAAATAAAAAGTCCAATATTGTCTTTATGTCAGTTTGATTTATAAAAAATTTGTGTTTTACTGACAATTTGTCATATAATATTAATTGGTATAATTTTTCATATAAGAAAAACCAAAATAAACCTATAAAATAATAAAAAATGTTTAATTGGAACGAATTTGATAAATTATTTAATGAATTTTTTTCTTCATCATTTGATGATAAAAACTGGACTAAAAATACTTATAGATCACCAGATGGTTTGTATTCTATGTCTTATATGACAAGAAATTTTAATAATCCAAAACCGTCAGATGAATTATATGTATTAAAAGAAAAATTAAACTTGGCAATTAAAGAAGAAAATTTTGAAGAAGCTGTAAATTTAAGAGATGAAATTAAAAAGTTAGAAAAGAACAAAGAAGAGTTATCAAAGTTAAAAATTAAGTTGGACGAATGTATTCGAAACCAAGACTTTGAAAAGGCGATAGAATATCGAGACAAAATAAGATCTCTTAAATAACAAAATCCACCTTTATGGTGGATTTTTTTGTTTCGTATATTTATAGCTATGGAGTCATGGAGAAAATTTGCCGAATCTTTGGAACTAACAAAAGAGTTAGAAAAAACTTATTTAAAAATTAGAAAATTTTTTCAAAAAGAAGGGTGGACACAAAAGGATATTGAAAAACCTCCGTATTATCCTGAAGAATTAATGTTTTATCACAGAAGCATCCAACCATTGGTTCGGGAAATAGACCAAACAATTAGAGATTATGGTTTTAATGTTGACGGAACCGAAGTTCATTATTATATTATGGATAAACTTCGTCACATAGATGACATAACCCCATTAAGAGAACCAGATGGCAATAACAAGTGAAATAATTAGCGGAACTACAATTTTAAACGAAGTTCAATCATCAAATATTGTAAGAACACAATATGATACATTAACAAAAAAAATGATTGCGGAGTTTAAAAACGGAGTAAGATATGAATATAGTGATGTTCCACATCAAACTTACACTCAATTTAGAATGGCGGAATCACAAGGGAATTTTTTTAATAAAAACATTTCTAAAGCCCACACATATAAGAAACTATAATTAGAAAGTATTTATCTGTATGGATACTTCTGATATTTTAAAAAGTTTTGAATCTCAAGACGAACTAAACCCAAAGATTTGGGAAAAAGATGGTAAGTCATATACGATGAGACCTGAAGTTAGAGAAAAACTTTTGGAAACGGCAAATATCTTCATCGATTTTTTAGGTGTTGACGTAATAATTACTGATATTATTATGATCGGTTCATTAGTTAATTATAATTGGTCAAAATTTTCTGATATTGATTTACACATTGTGGTTAACTTTAATCAATTCCCTGAAAATAGTAGAGATCTATACCTTGAATTTTTTGATTTGAAAAAAGTGATTTTTAATCAAAGACACAATATTAAAATGTTTGGGTATGATGTTGAATGTTTCGTTCAAAAAGAAGACGAGACAACTTTTAGTAGCGGTATTTATTCTATTCTTTATGATATGTGGATGAATGAACCTAAAAAACTAAATAAAGAAACTATTGATAAAGAACTAATAAAGGAAAAGGCCAAACAATGGATGAGAATTATTGATGGCGTTGTTAATAACATCGAAGATGAGGATCCCGAAGAAATTAAAAGTATTGTAAAAAAATACAAAGAAAAATTAAAAAACTTCAGAAACTGTGGTTTAGAAAAAAATGGTGAAATGTCGATAGAAAATTTGGTATTCAAATTACTAAGAAGAAACGGATATGTTGAAAAATTGTATGAATTACCGACTGAAATTATCGACAAAAAACTATCCATGAAACAATAAAAAAACATTAATTGAAATAATTATATTTATCGGTATATTTATTAAGAAAAAATAACTCACATTAAATAAATAAAATATGGCAGGATTTAGACCTATCGGAAGTGAGAAACTTCAAGGAATGGATAAAATTAGACGAATAATGGAAATTGCTCGTTATAATGAAAATATTCCACAAAACATTAATGAAACACAATCAAGCGAATATAAAATTGGTTTGGCCGATGGTAATACCTATGAAATCGTTAAAGAAAGACAAGGTTATATTGTTAAAAAAACACTTAACGAATCTGAAACGGAGTATATCGAGCCGATGAAACAAAGAA
>Ga0209400_1001338_pt1 | contig 19925 bp, 24 predicted proteins | sample M_130807_EF_Meta_FD_187313 | JGI IMG/M metagenome (GOLD analysis project Ga0209400, IMG submission 187313) | Freshwater microbial communities from Lake Montjoie, Canada to study carbon cycling - M_130807_EF_MetaG (SPAdes) (version 2) | ecosystem: Environmental > Aquatic > Freshwater > Lake... | reverse complement strand
CAAAAAGATGAGCTTGATGGACAAAGTTAAAGAGTACACGTATATCGGCATTGGGTCTGCTTCGCACACCCCGCTTGAAAAATACGATGACAGGGTTAATCAGATATTTCCGCTGTTTGTCAGAGAACTCGGAGGATCGTGGACAATTATCCACGTTGATCCTTATTTCGAGAAACCTGACCATCAGACATTTCTGGACTCCTATTTGAAAAGTATGGGTTTCCTCAAGAGAGGACCGTACAAATACGAGACCAACAACATTGATATCTTATTCTACCCCAAGTTCATGGAAGAGGAGCAACGTGAGTCGTTCCTTACAAATGTAACAACAAAGGTAGTCAACGCAGGAACGAAGCTAATTGTCCAGCAATATACTGGACATGATCTGATTCCGCTATTTAAGAAAGTTTCAAAGACATTTTCTCCTGAAGACTTTGAAGTCATCAAGAAAAATGTTATCTGGGACATCACTTATGGAGATGAACACCCGTGTTCACCAGACATGAGAACATGGAAGCCACTATTTATTGGAGACTCATTCTTCAATTTGACATGTATGACAGACACGGAAGTTCTGGCATGTATGGGCAAAAATCCAAGGATTGATGAGATCATTGCTACTCACTTCAACAAAGAGTACAACCATCTCATCAATGTACACCACGTAAACTTTCGCAGGCGCATGATGGGTCTAGAATGTCTTTCAAGGACACATGAGTACAACGATAGTGCAACACCGGAACAGATTATGGAGGTTTTCTCCGCTTATCTGCTACCAGTTGTACGAGTGCTCAAAGAGTTGACTAAACTCTCAGACGAAAAATATTCAGAGCAACTTGACTATATCAATAACTACAAGAACTATGACGTATACAAGTGGTATTCACTTATGCGTGGGATCTATAAGTAATTTGTCACCAAGTTTGGATTTCTTAATAAACTGGAACCCCAGAGAATTGTAAAGTTTTCTGGCAATCTTGTTTTGAGGATCAACGTAAAGTATGATCTTCTTTTTTTTAGGTTTTAAAAATTCTAATATCTCTGTCATAATTCTGCGTCCCAAACCAGTTCCTCTACGATCTTCTTTTACAAAAACATCACGAATTACATATTCTTCCTCGTAGCGTTTTACGTATAAAGACGCAACAAGTTCAGGATCTTTTAAAGATAAAAAATAAGAACCTTTCGGTAATTCTGTAGGAGGGTTTCCCAATAATTTAGAAGGGTTATATTGCGATGGTGTACCAATCATTATTTGTTTAAAGTGAATAAATATAATGTCTGATTTAGATCAGTGGCAATCGTATCACGTATATTTAAGAGTTCAGTATCTGTTTTTTTCAATTTTTGGGGAAGATCATTTTGTAACCATGAAACAGCATCTTGTACGAACTTAGTCATTTCGGAATCTTTGTAATTATGTAATTTGATTGTTGAAGTTTTTCCGGTAAACTGAGGTCTGCCATATTTGCTGATATAGACTTCTACAAACTGATCAATACTTGCGTCTAATTTTGTTACCAGATCATTTGTAGCAACATGTCTTGGATAAGAAAGTGTCTGCCAATGATAAATTTTAATTTGTTCACGCATAGTCATAAAAATATAGGGAATAACAGAAGACATTTATTTATTCTGGTTATTATTTACTGGTTGGAATTGTGAGACGGCAGATTCTGATGCTTCTACACCTTTCCAGTTTAATGACATTGGATCATATTTAGCTTGTTGTTTGGTCTTAGCTTTCCATTCCACAAATCCAGTTGACTCTGTATTTCCTTCGGTAGTTGGAAATTCTTTAGTATCTTGCGGTATTTTTGCCTTTCCAAGAGCTTTCAAGTATCCATTCCAATTAGATTCCATTTATATTAATAAATGACAGTTTCAAAAATTTTGGCTCAACCTAATGTAGTGGTCTTTTTTCATATGACCGGTTGTCCTTATTGTATTCGTACTCAACCATTTTGGAATCAATTAAAAACCAAAATGGGTAAGAAATATAAATTTGCTGAAATTGAAAGTGCAGAAGTATCTCCGAGCCTGCGTGAACAAAAAGGGATCACTGGATATCCGCATTTTATTGTGAGAACAAATGGACAAGAAATAAGTTCTCCGGGCAGCAAAGGCTCCTTAAAAGAATTGATGGATGCGTTACACCTTCGGCCGAGTAGGAGAAACACCCGTAGGCTTACTCGTCGAGTTAGGAAGACTTCCTAAAGATCCTTGAGCTTCGACGTACGCCTCTGATTTAACCTTAGCATTTCTTGCTGGAAATGCGCTAGAAAAGTCCGGTTCATCAATACCTTTAGCCAAGAACTTCAAGAATTCACCTTGATCGTTAGGAATTTTAGCGGATTGCAGAGTGTGAAAAGTTCTCTGGGCCTGAGCCATATCAAATCTGTCACTGGTATCCATATACAACTCTTCTGTTTGCTGGAATGCTTCTTCGATTTCTTTCTTTACTGCCTTATCGGTTATAGGCGCAGCATCAGGACGATCAGGATTATCCAAAATTTCTGTCAGCAACGGGTTCATAAAAGGATTCGATGCTGTCGGATGAGTTAATTTCTTAACAGCCGTTTGAAATGTTTCAACTAAGGGGCGAGTAGTTGGAAACAATTCATAAAAAATTGCAGAAACTACCAAGACTAATGGAATTGCTAGGAGATATTCGTGTTTAGATGTACACGCGTACAACAGAACCGAAAAATATACTGTAAATCTGACTACAGAATTTAAGGCTGTTGGTACGTCCATATCCTTAGTAGGAACAAACTTCTGCCATGTTCCCTGTGAAAATAAAATAGAAGGACTGGAATACCAGATTGGTTCACTCATTATTATTTCTTGCCCTCTTTTAATTTTCGTTTCATTCTGGCGATCATTCGAGCTCTACGTGCTTCGGGAGTATTTGCAGTCACAACTTCGGGGGCAACTTCTGCTTTACGAGTTCCCAGAATATCATTGAACGCATTTCCGAATAGTTCCTGAACTTTTACTTTGATGGATTCAACATCACGCATCACAATTTCTTTCGTAAATTCTCCAGTTCTTGACTTTTCTTCAATAAACGACTTCAAGTCTGCCTGAATTTTTTGGATAGAAGGATTATGCTGTAGTTCATTGATCTTTTTAGGGATATCATCGAAAGATAGATCAACATCTAACTGAGAAAAATCTAGTCGTTCAAATACAGACATCATAAGACCTGCCATCTTAGTTTCTTTCAGGAACTCAAGAAACTCGGTAATGCTTGACTGTTTAGTCTCGTCGTTCAGAATATCATCAAGTTCAGATCGTTCACCGATGACAGACTTCAGCATGGTAGAAAGCAGAGGAATATTACCCTTTAGTTTATCTTCTAGCTTACCGTGGAACATGGAACAAAATAGACATCCTTGCATGTTTCCCCAGATGACAGAATGAGATGCCTCGTCTTTCCAAAGTTCAGATAAGTCTTGACCAAAGATGACTCGCGGAACAGACCAGAGACCAGCATCTTTTTTAAGAATTTCTAGAGAATGTTCGACAAAAACAGCATGAAACTGTTCAACATCTTCATCTTGTACACGAGTTACTGGAAATTTTTCAGGGAATTTGGAGTTCAATTCCATCAAAAATTTTTTAAATGGTTTCACTGAATTCATTTATTGTTGGGAAAGATGTTTATTGTTCAACGATTACCGAAGCGTGAGTTCATTTCTTTACGATCTTGGCCAGTCAAGCAAATACAACCTGAGTCAGAAGACAGACCGGATGCTGGGCAACATTCAGGGGCTGATTTGTTTCCTTCTAGGTACATAAGCTTATTCTGTTCAAGAGCTACATTCTGAGGAAGATTACCTACTGGCATTGGTTCAGAAGAAGACCATCCTCTAGGCTGTTCATCATAAGGTCCCATGGGCGACCCTGTGACCGGTCGTGCTTGACGTTGACCAAAGTTATCTCTTTGTACAAACTTCATTAATACTCCAGAAGCAAGTGCTGCCACAAATAGGAGTCCAACAAGCATTGTGCGATTCATCTTTTCTTATTACCTTAGAATTTATTAGAAAACGGACTCTTTTATTGTAAAAAATGTTAACTGTAAAACGCGATGGCAGACTTTATTACAAAGAAAGGCCATGTGGCATTGATGGTAGAAGGCTTTCATGTCGATAACAGACGCTGGGCTCGTGATCCAATAAAAAAGCTTCGGATACCGAGACGTGTCCTGCTGATAAACTTCTTGCAAGAGAATGTACTTTCTTCCAAGAACTTACAGGAGTTAGAACACGGACTCAACAGGTACAAGGAATATAGAGAGAGTCTTTAACAGACTTTCTTTTTTTATGCGCTCTGAAGAAGTGACGCTAGAAACAAGACGAGTGCTAACAAAGGAAAATTAAAGAACGCCAAGACAATTGCAATAACTAACATAGCAATAACGAACGCTTTAACAATATTCATAAAAAGAGCTACAAATCCTTCAATAAAAGATACAGCTGTCAACCCAAAAAAGGCAGAAATATACCCTGAAGCTGTCATTTTGCGAATGAGATCCTGAATCTTGATCAGTAAAAAGGAAAACGCACTCAGAGGCCCAGATGCTTTTTGGAGTGTAGAATTCGTAAAGGACAGAATAAATCCACGAATTCTCGTAATCAAACCACGAAAAAGTTTTAGAGGATTCAGAATACTGCTTAACGAATCAAGAATTAATGACATCTGAGCTCCAAAAATATCGGTCATTCCACCAACTAAATCTTTCCCCATCAAGTTCATACATTTTTGAAAATTTCCAGCAGTTCCTGTATCTGGATCTATCCATCCAGCAAGAGGCATGTACAAAGGATTACATCTGTACAGACTCCAATTATTGCGTAATACTTGAATATTTTGAGAAACCTGAAGGTACACTATAGTACCTATAACAAAGGCATTTACTGCCAAGAATAAATACATTATTTCTTTACCAGACTATAAACTTCCCAAACCACGCACGATCTTACCTGGAGCACCATTCCATACCGATTGACCAGTCTCCATACCAGTATAGAAGCTGTAAATGATCGTAGCAAAGACGCCAACAATACGTCCCATCAAGGTTTGAATTCTGATCATCAGGTACTGCATAGATGACATTAAGTTTGCTATCTTTCCAAAAACCATCTGAAATACCATTCCGAAGCCACCACGAACATTACTGAAGAGACCTCGCATATCACTCAAGGCTCCTGAGATTGAGGATAAAGAGTCGCCGACGATAGACATCTGACCATGTAAAGGATCCATCGCGGCACCAGCATAGTCTCCAAAACTTTTATTGGTACATTTCATGAAGTTTGACATTGGATCTACACCAACTACACTCGCCATAGGCATATAAAACGGGTTACAGCGTAATTCAGACCAATGGTCTTTTAAATATTTGACTTGAGCTTGTCCAATGTACATCAAGGATAAAAGTGTTGCTGCCAAGGTTGTTAAAATAAAGAGAATCATTTACTGAAAAGCTGGGATATCATTCTCGTCCATTTTTTTCCTTTCTTGAACATAAATATGAAAGTGTCTCAGACTATGAAACTCGGCCTTGTTTTAGGAGGTGTCGTCCTCCTTGCTTTTATAATGAATGGTTATTCTGGTACCAAGAGCATGCTATCCGAAGGCATGGATAAACTTTCTGGATCCGCCGGTGTACAATCCCCTCTGTCTGATGGTCCTCCTATGAGTGCTAGCAGTCATCTTGTCGGCGGAAATGCTCAGCCTGTAGAATCCTTAAAGGCTCGTCACCCCGCTTCTCAGGGAACTTACACTGAGAACACGCTGTCCTCTTCTGAACTTCTTCCCAAGGGTTCTCTAGGTGCTTCTTTTGCGGCTGTGAACCCCGGTAGCATGGATGACCTCAAAGGCCAGAATCTTCTTCAGGCCGGATACCACACTAATACGGCAGTAGCTGGTGTGTCTCAGACGTTCCGTAATCCTTCTCGTGATATTCGTGCCGAAGATCCTAATCCTCAAGGCCAGACCACGACGGGTCCCTGGAATCAATCCACGATTGAGACGGATTCCTTCCGTAAGGGCATCGACACGTAAAAAGGGACTTTCACCCTCACTCCCCCTCCAGGGTAATTGGCGAGATCTCATCCTCCAGATTAAGAAACACTGTCTCGCACAAATCTGGGCACCCCGTTGAAGGGACTGTTCCAGCTGTGACGATTGTTTCGTCTGGGCCAAAGCCCTCGTCATCCCCACCACTTGGCGGAGATCTTGCCTTGCCAACCGACGGCAACGGCAATGGCAGTTCTATGGTGACCGGGTTGCTTACCCAGTGCCACGCAATCTCTGCTGCCTTTTTCCATTCTGTGTACGACAAGGTGATCTTGGTCCCGTCAGAGCGCGAAAAGCTCCCAAACGAGCAGATCAACGCAATAAACGCTGGTGCCATGCTAGACATCCAGGGAAGACCAACAGCGGGAGGATAAATCCTACACCACTTGAACGAGTCGTAAAAGCAGTTTGCCATTGTAAAGACATCCACCCAACGGCATCTCTCCTCCACTTCTTGTACAGAAGACGGGCGCGCCATAATAGCGGTATTCGAGTATTTAGATACCTGTTTTCTACACATTTCAAATCCGTTTTTAAAACGAATTTAGTACATAGTAAGTTCCGGACTATAAAAATGAATCTTAATAAAATTCATGCTTTGGCATGGATTGCGTTGACTCGAGATGATCTTCCAGGTCAGACTTTTATCGAAGTATACCAGACCATCTTTGGTGATGAACCAAATATGGCGCTGATACGTATTGAAGCACAAAAGTTTAATAAATTTGTTTAAGGGGAAACCCTTTTTTCTTAATCCTAAATAATGATTCCACTTCTTGCAGGTACTGGTCTTTTTCTAGGAATGTCATACTTATCTGGACCTAAAAACAATGTCCCAGTTCGAAGTGCTCTAGATGGAAAAACATATTATGTACAAAATTTACCTGATAAACAGGAAGCAGCAGACAGAATCTCAAAATTAAGACGTAATCTTACCAAGATTGTAGAAGGATTTAGGTCTGATGCTAATTTTTCAGCTGATCCTCCTTATCAAAGATTAATCGCTAAATTTAATCCGGAAGTTTTTCAAGAAAATGATATTGATGCATCTAGTACATCTTATTCTGAAAATAAGGGCGAGAAAATCGTGGTATGTATTCGTGATAAAAAGGAACCTTATCCATTTGTTGATGAGAACACAGTAATGTTTGTATTACTTCATGAAATGGCTCATTTAATGACAGAATCTATGGGACATACTCCTGAATTCTGGTCAAACTTTAAAAAGTTATTACAAGATTGTATGAAAAATGGGGAATATACCCCCACCAATTATAATCAACATCCAACTGAATATTGCGGTATGACTATTTCAGATACACCACTGTAATCTGTCTTAACAGAAACCCGGCTTGCCATTTGGCTTGCCATTTGGCGTGCCAACTGTAGGTGATTGTGGATAAAGTGTTCCAGTCCACACTCTCTTCGTCGGGATTACAATATCCGGATGAAGAGGTGCTTTTGCTCCGAGCTGTTCTCCCTTTTCAGGGTAGAATGCAGGTGGTGTCACTGAAATTACCCATTGAATAAAGTCCATTTGCCCTTTACAATCTGTATTTTTACAGGAAATTAATCCGTTTTACAAATAAGATGTTCACTACTCAAATTGTGAATATGGGTAGACCTGTCAAATTTTTTGAAGATGATACAGTAGACATAGTTCGTCAACATATTGGTGTAGCTATGGACATTCATCCTGATCGTTTGTACATCTTAATTGGGATTGAACTTTCTAGGCATTATTACACTCAAGATAAACGAAATTGGGACTTACTTTTTCATCGTCTTTCTCTAGATGGTAGACCTATAGAACGAGAAATGTTGGATTCTTACTGTGCTGATTATCGAGTTCCTGCAGTTCACCCTCCGTTCAAAAACTATGATCGTGATGAATGGATGACTTATCCTGCTGAATTACATGATTTATGGGATCCAGTAGGAGAATTTACAGAATATTGGATTTTTGGAGTTGAAGATCAACGATCATTTTGTTTGCCTTTGAAACAATCTGTTATAAGTTCACGCATTATTTCAGCAGAAACTCCTATTCCCGATAATTCCAAGCTTTTCATGAGTTTTTATCAAAAAGAAAAAGTACGTGGTTTCTGGGTAATTCCTGCAGAAGGAACGTATACACCTTTACTGAGAACAGGAACTCCTCAGAAATTACCTGTTTCTCAAATCACTTTACTCCAAAATAATTCTCAACATCTTGAAAAATTGTTGAGCTTAGATCCTCCAGCACCTAAGAAAACTGCTTTATTAAAAGCTATCTGGTTTGTAGAATTAGTTGATACTGAAATAGATCATGTCCGAACACGATTTGAACAGATGTTTTACGGTCTCACAGTTTCTACAAAGATTCCATGCGTAACTCTGTTTACATCTCAAACTGAAGTATCTCGGCACAAATTCTTTACTGATAATGTCAAAACAAAGAAACCTGTTCTGGAAACTGCTTTGTGGTCAAGATGGTGGACAAAGACAAAACCTCCAGGAAGTCGTCCAAAGCTTGTTTTGTACAGAGGAAAGTCAACTGAATCATTTGACAGAATTTCTATTTCAGCAACAGATATTTCATTTGGTGTGTACAGAGATTCTTCTGAAACTAGAAATCTTGAAGAATTACGTGAAGAATTATGTAAATGGTTCTGGACTCTTGATTCAATTTCACCATTTTTTGCTGATACAGACTTAAAAAGATGTCGTTGGTCACTTCAAGAAATTAAGTTTGATCTAGAATTCGGTAAACCATTAGAAGAATTAGATACTAGACGACTTGGATGTTTATCTACAATCTTTGATCAAGATCGCAGACATCCGGATGTATTCAAATTTTTAAGAACAGATTATGCTTTGGAAGGCTTGACTGTTTCTGATTTGTACATTATTGATCTCCTGAAAGAAAATGAGTTCCTGACACCTCAAGAAGTTCAAGAACAATTGAAAATTTCATTGGAAGACTCTACACGCGTCTTGAATACAATTAGATCAAAAATTCAAGATGAACCTAGATTGTTAGAACGCAAGACTCGTGGATTTCCTGTTCTTCAATTTTTGCCAACATCAGTAGTTGTTTCATCAGTAGTAGACATAGAACGACCAGCCTTATTTGCATCTATTCTTCGTTATATCCTAAGTGATCCAAAGTCCAAGACTTTAGACTCTATATGCCCCAAGAAAATTGAAACTTCAGAAACTAAAGTAGCTGTATCCCAATTTGAATATGATCTTGATGAATCATTCGGAGATCTATTTTCTTATCTTGAAGAAGCTAAACCTGAAGAAAAAGTAGAAGAACAAAAACGTGGAAAGAAGACATCGAAGTATTCATATTTCATTAAACGTTTAGAAGAGTTTGATCCTAAAACATTTAATCCTGAAAATCCTAATCCTGATTATCCGGGAGCATGTGAGCAATCGCATCAACCTATAGGTCTGAAAGATACTGATATGGATTCTATGCCTCCCGAATTTGATCCTCGAAAAAATATGGATGATAAAAAAGTTTTGAAATGGGAAGATCCAGATGGGCTTATTGTTTGTCCCGAATATTGGTGTATGTATGATAAAGTACCCCTGAAAAAAGACCAGCTAGTAAATGATGCATGTCCTCTTTGTGGAGGAAAAATACGATCACAATCTGATTCAAAAGCAGATACTCGTGAGTTTTCTGTAATAGCTCGTACAAAAGGATTTTCTTATGCAGGGTACAGCAAGAATCCTCCTATTTCTCCAGCTAATCAAAAAGAACTTCCTTGCTGTTTTCGTACAGAACATAAACCAAAAACATTATCTTCAGATTCACAAGAAGGTAAGTATTACATTAATAGAGAAACAAAGACAGAACTTGAAGAACTACGTCTTGCTTATATTCCAAATGATCTACTAGATCTCTTAGATGTTAAAACTGACTATACATATTTCAAGAAAAATGGGAGTCGTATTCCTTCTGGATTCAGCGCATTTTTTCGTGTAGGATTAGGAAGAAGTTCAAAAACAATTCCTGATCTATTTAATGATTCTGAAGTTCCTCCTCCGCATGAAGCAATAGATGTATCTTTAAATTGTTCATTCTTACACTCATGGTTAACTCCATCGGATGAACATCTTGAAGAAATTGAATCAGAATTACTTGATAAAAAACCTTTTGATACAGATGAACTTGTTCGTAACAGAGTTGCTAAAATTATTTCGGGAATGTCAAAAGCATTCAGAGATGGTACAATGACACAATTACAAGAAATTGAGTATACCTGTATTTTTTTAGGTATTGATATTTATCGAGTATTTTTACATGAAGGAACTATGGGATGTGTTTTTTATTCCCAACAAGTAGAAGGTGACAAAGGAATAGTTCTTTTACAATCTGGAAATGATGTAGACTGTTTGGCATTTGTATCACGCAAAGGTCGTCAATTTACATATTCTGCTGATCTATTTAAAAAACCGTTTGGAGAAACTTCAGTAGAAAAGTTATCTAAATTACGTGAACGTGTATGTCAACTAAGTATTCCAACATCTACAGAAGCACTGGAAGCATTCTCAAAAATATTTCCCGAAGAACTTCCTACCTTAATTTTAGATCCATTTGGACGTATGCAGGCACTATTTTATCCGAACGAATTATTGATTCCTTTTAAGAATGCTCCAGCTCCAAAAGCTTTACGAGAACTTGTTACTTATGATTCATACCTTGGCATTAAAGATCAGTTACCTACTCGCGATAAGATGAAAATTTATCTTGCGTTGGTTACAGAGTTTCACGCTGGATTTGCTTTAGAACGTGAATTAGTTGATTCTGATGGTCAGATTGTCGAACTCTTATTAAAATGCGGACTGCGTGTTCCTGTAGTTCCTGAACAAGGAGCCGGTGTAGCAGAAGATGTTGTGGCTACTGTTCTCAAAGAAGGAGAAACTGAATTTACATTTGGAGATCAGAATCCTGAAGATGTAGCAACTTACAAAAGTATTTCGTATGCTGATGAAGTGTACAACTTTATTTTATTTGAATTAACACAGGACTTACAAGGCGAATCAGATCTTAGAACAGCTTTATCTAATACACCTATTCGCAAAGAAGTTGAAGCTTTATTGGATGCCTGGTTTTCAGAAAAAGTTTATTTTACAAGAATAGATGAACCTATAGAATTCATTACAAAAATTAGAAAACCTTGTGGACAGTTTAAGACTAAAGGTAGTTGTGACAATGCAAATATGTGTGGATGGGATGGACAATGTAAGGTTAAAATTCGTGACACTCTTAAAAAAGACAAACTGTTTAACAAACTTCTGACAAATCTTTTAGAAAATTCAAAGACCAGATATATGGTCTTAGATGGACGTACAACTCCTTTTTTTAGTACAATTCTTTACTTGGAACTTCCACATGAAAAAATCGTGACAGATCTTGAAATAAGAGCTGGAACGGTTTAAACAGATAACACTAAACTATAATGAACACGGATGACCGAGTGGTTAAGGTGGCAGGCTTAAGATCTGCTGGAGAAATCCGCGTGGGTTCGAATCCCACTCCGTGTAATCCCTCTCAGAGCGTGTTTGTACACCTTCTGAAAGGAAAAAGTTGAGCCCTTGCCCACACTTCCTTCCTTTTAAAGTCCATCGACTCTAATACCCGCAGATTTCTGACCAGCTCTGGTTCATGCCCAGCTGGTAGTAGTCCTCCAGGTCCTTCAGGGACCCAACTTGCGGGACACCCTTCACAGCGGGTGCTACTGGTGCCTTCACAGCCACCTGAGGCTTGAAGCAGGCCCAGCGTTGCGCTGATTCTGCCTTCTGCGCTGCTGCCTTCTCCTCAGCCATGTGGTCCAGAGCGTAGAGCTCATAGTCCGCAAGGAACTGGCAGGCCCAGAGGAAGGCCTGTTGCCTCTCCTCCTCATCTTGGAAGTTGTCAAACTCCCAGTCCACCACAGCCTTCTCCGTGGGGGCGTCCCCGTTCGGGGCCCATGCTGAGGTGCGTGCAAAGGCCGCAGCCTCTGTCTCCTCGCACTCAATCAGCATGTCGTCCAGAAAGTCCTGAGCCTCAAGCTCCTCCTCCTCGGACAGCGGGGGAATCTCCCCCGTCTTGTTTGCTGTTGCCAGCTTTGCCTTCTCCTTGGCAATGTAGGCCTCGCGCGCCACCCGGGTGTTGTCGTAGTTCGACTCACTGAGCGGGCACATACCCACCTTGTGCGCCCTCGCATCCGCAATCTCGCGGGTGGGAGCGCACGGGCACGTGTTGTCTGCGCACTTAGCGCAATCCACACCATGGATATCCTTGTAGCAGCACACACCGGTGCGCCACGTGATCTTGTCCTTGATGTGCTGCACCTTGCCGTGCTCCAGCCCGCAGTTGCCCTTGCAAAAGGGCACTTTCTGCGGAAGCTTAGAAACATTCCAGCGCCCCTTGAGAGTGCCGAACACGTAATTGGGGCAAACCCCCTCCTCTGCGCAGTAGTGCCGCACGGACTCCTCCATGCCGTACACTGCTGCACGCTTGTCGCCGGGCATTTCACCGGGCTGTGCTATACGTAAGCGCTTTAAAGTGCTCAGTGTTTGCAATATCTGACAAATACCCTTCTACAAAAAAACATTCCGTTTTTTATTCAGTCTCAGAGTCCTACAACACATATTGGCTTAGTTGTTTTCCTGTAGCATCATACACACCAAACTTGAAACCATATCCTGTAGTCTTTGTTGCTATAGACTGAGTAGCAGTTGTACAACTAGTTCCCTGAGAAAAGAAGGCAGAAGCGTCATCTGGTGTCAACATACGAGGATAATGATAGAAAGAACACAAGTATCCTGAAAATCCACCACCTGAGTTCAAATAAATATCTCCAGCTACCGGTTTAGGAACTCCGGATAAGACACAAGACTTTACAAGTTTGCCGTTTAGGTAAACATCTAAATTACGTGAGAATAATGTCACCGAAACAGAACACCATGTTTGCAAAGGAATATCAGGAACTTCACAAATATAAACATCATCAGTAGCTCCAGAATGTCCTGCAGGTGCTGGTTCGGATTTAGATGAAGATCCATCACCAAACACTGAAACACTGATTTTCAATGAATTATCAGTGGGATGTAATGAAATTGAAGGATTCATAATTGCTGGATTTGTAGGATCTGCACGTGAAACAACATGTTTTTCAACACCAAATTTATAATTCCAATCTTGTACATACATCCAAAACTGCATTCCATAAGCACCATCTTGTCCTCCAGATAAAGGAGCTGAAGCGGAAGGAATTAAAGCTTCTGTACGAGCTTCTTTAGAATAAGGAAGAAGATCAGCAGAACTACCAGTTGTATTAAATATACTTCCAAGACGACCCAACAAAGTGGGACCGGCTTGTTTGGCTACTGGAGCTTTCTTTACCTTATTTGTAAAATGTTCACCCATAGCATTAGCTAAAGAAATATCAATGGCTTCATTTACATCCCAAGGTCCCGGGTTTTTTGTAGTTGTATCTAAGCCTTGTTGTGTTCCTGCGAAATGATAAGATATTTTTACATTCCCTTTAATTAGTGTACATGGTGATTGAGGACCGGCACCTGTGGCACCTGTGGCACCTGTAGTACCAGCAGGCTGTAAAAAGCATGATAATGAACTTGTATTAATAAAAGGAGCCACACCTTTTTCTAGATATAAAGAATCTCCTTTGACTTGAGCATTAACTTGTGCTGTAATATCTGAATTTACATATATGGGATCCATCAAGGTAGCAGAATCAATTACCAAGGTAGCTTCTTGAGTAGATTCTAGTTTTTGGATAGTTAAATAGGTGTACAAATAATATAAGCCGGCTCCGATACCACCTAGTAAAAGAAGAAGCCCCAAAATCCAAAATCCAGTTTTCGCATATCCCCATGTATTCGTCTGAGCTGTAGCTACTTGTGCTGCTAATTGTTTTTGAGCATCTCCTACTGACAATGTAGCATTAGATAGATCCAATTTCGGTCCTGTTGAATGTCCTGCTCCCATTTGTTTACACGTAAGAAACTTTATAGACTAGATGTATTGCAATAATTGCGGTGAAAAAGGACATGTGTTCCGCGATTGTAGTAAACCTGTTATGTCATGTGGACTAATTCTCCTAGATTCGTCAAAACTTCCATGTGATCCAGAATCTGTAAAAGTTCTCATGGTTAGAAGAAAACATTCTATGGCATTTACTGAATTTGTCAGAGGAAAATATGATCTTCATGATCATGATTTTATCAGAAGATTAATTGAAAATATGACATTTGGAGAACATTCATTGTTGACCAATTTGTCATTTCCTGATATTTGGACACAACATTGGGGAGTGGGTAGAGATCATCATTCTCATGAATATGAAGTTTCCAAGACAAAATTTGAAAGCTTGCCTATTTCTTTGTTTCAAGGAGGAGGATATGAAGAATCTGAATGGGGATTTCCAAAAGGACGTCGCCAACATCGTGAAACAGACTTGAATTGTGCTATTCGAGAATTTTCAGAAGAGACTGACATTCCTCGTGAAACCTATACAGTATGCAATAATCTTTCATTTGAAGAAACGTACAAAGGCACTAATGGTGTAGAATATCGTCATCTTTACTTTCTGTCTGTAACAACAGGTGACATCGTTCTGAACACAGTAATGACCCATGAACAAGAACGAGAAATTTGTGAAGTTAAATGGATGACATTGGCTGAGTGTTCAGGAACTACACGACCCCATTTGTTGCAAAGATCCACCCTTCTCGAAAATTTAAAGAAAACGATTACACTGTTTAATACATAAAATGAACTTGACAACAGGTTCTCTGTTTGTGTTAGGAGGATTGTACATTTTTGGGTTTGCGATGTCTTTATTTATTTCCTATATGAAATGCTCTAAGGTCTCCTGGTCAATTTCAGCAATGGAAGGCTTATATTGGACATTTTTGCCGACACTATGTTATTTTCTCGGTTCTTGGAGTCCATTTGTTCGTGATATCTTTGCTGTTCCTTTGAGAGGTTGGTTTGGTCTTGAAGAAGAATATTCTCATTCTGTAGGTATTGCGTATTTTATGATGCTAGGTTCTTGGATTAGTACAACCAGAATGCTTCATACAACAGAATCACAAGTATGTCAACCAGACTCTGCTGAACTCGCAAAATTTGAAAAAGATTTAGAAGCTGAACTCAAAGAAAAAGAGAGTAATAATAATGGAAGTGCCGTACCGACGGTCAAAGCTACTGATAAAGATAATTCCTAAAGGAACTTTATTGTTCCGTTATACCAAGACTCCAGAGAATGATCTGCGTGGAGTTCCTGTAGATTCTGGTAGATGTATTACCCCAAATTTTAATGTATTTTTTCATCCGAATCCATACATAGGGTATCACTTGTACCACGATTATCGTGATGAAATTGGAGACACAGTTTATGCGTACGTTTTAACTAATGATGTCAAAGTTCTCTGGTTATTAGAACCGTCTCCGTATTCGAGAATGACTAGAAAAAAGAAAACATTTATCAAAGAATGTTCTCGTGTTCCTAAAGGATGTATGCCTCGACCAGGAAATTCGTATGATCCCTGTATGTCCGATACAATGATTAAAAAGTATCCCGATATTGTTGGAATTATGTCTTTGGCACCGGGAGATAATAAATTAATGCGAAAAGCTGAAAAACGTGGTATATCTCAGAAAGCAAAGAAGTGGTTTCATAAAGCTCGCGATTCGTTTGGAATTCATGAAGTTCCAGAACTTATCTTACATCCTTTAACCAAACGTAAAAAAGAAATGATTGTACACGAAAATGATGTCTTGGAAAACAATTATCGTCTTCTGAAAAAAATGAAGTACTCGGAAGTAGATTCATTTATGAAGAATGTTGTCTACGATCCGGAAACATACTTTTACAAGTCGTCCAAGTTGACCTCTTGAGGCTCGAACTCAAAACTCTCTTCTTTTACGATAAACTTAATCGCAAGATCATCGAGAACCTTCATACGGGCGTGAGTGACGGTTGAATCTTCTTCATCTGTAACCAGAACCAGAATTTCTGGAGGTTTGATTGACCGAGGAGTCAGGAGTACAAGTACTAATGGCTGTTGGTCAGGATCGTGAATCTTGTTTTTAACAATTTGTCCGATCATACTAGAAAGAACCATGTTTCCAGGACACCCTGCGAAATATTCACGATTTTCTTTCGAAAATACACGAAAGATTCCATTGCCTTCCATGTTTTCAACACGACAAAGAATAATCTCATCAGTGTCTCGTTCATGAGCCGGAAGTTTCCTTTGGCGAACAATCTCAGAAATAATCCTGGAAAATTCCTGATTATTTTTGTGTGGCCCACGCTCTACAGCGCTAGGCTTAACCCTCTTCTTCTTGTCTTGATCTTTATGCCTGGTCATTTTTCTGTTGTTGTACTACTAGATCTTAAATCCATTTTAGATAGAATACTTAGTGAGAACTGTAACAAGTAAATATGATAATGCTGCAAAGATAAACATCCACCACCAGACTGGAAATACAGTTGAACCCTTTTTCTGGGTACCAAACGGTTTAATATGTCCATCTGCTCCGAAAGCTATAGAAGGTTTCAGATAAAGGAACCCAGCGACCATGAAAAGATAAAATGCTAGCATCCATAGTCGAGGTTGTTTGTGAAAGGATTCTTCCATTATCATTTCCTCACTAAAAATAAGTGGAAATGTATGTTCTGCCAAATAGAAGAGCTTTTTCAGATGCAGTAACTCGAATCTTTATCAAAAAGAATTACAGAAAAGAGAAGGATGATGAAGACGAATCTGTAGACTTATGTACAAAATCCAGTTCAGGCAATCGTGAATTATTCCCTTATCAAAAACTAGTTCGTGATTATCTTTTGATTGAAACTCCTTATCGTGGTCTTCTAGTTTATCACGGTCTCGGTTCAGGAAAAACATGTTCTGCTGTAGCTGTTGCTGAATCCCTTTTAACCAAAAAGAAGATTTTTGTGATGGCTACTGTGTCTTTGCTTACCAATTTTAAGCAACAATTACGTGGATGCGGAGATCCAATTTATAAGCAAGAAAATCACTGGGTTGTACACAATTTGAGTTCCGAAGCTGATAGGGAAAAGGGTAAGGGTCTAGGTATTTCTGAAAAGTTTCTTGATAAGAAAGGACGTTTTTTCATGACAGTTCCCGAAAAGCCGTCAAATTTTTCTTCAATGGACTTAAAAACTCAGAAAGATATTTCTGAACAAATTGATGATATTATTGATCAGAGATATGAATATATTCCTTATAACGGTATTACATCTTCAAATATTGATAAATATTTACCTGAGTCTGATCCGCATAAGTTTGATGATTCTGTTATCATTATTGATGAAGCACATAACTTTGTAGGAATGGTTTTGAATAAAAGCGAATTGAAAACTCGGTTCTACGATATGATTTACCGTGCTCGTAACACAAAAATTGTTTTGCTATCTGGAACTCCTGTAATCAACAGTCCATTGGAAATTGCTCTTTTGATGAATTTAATTCGTGGACCTATTGAACGTGTACGCATAGGTTGTTCTTCTGTAATTTCATGGGATGAAGGAATGATGACCGGATTCTTGAAAACTTTGAAAGATGTAGATACAATTGAATACGATTCTGTAAAACGCCAGATTCTTTTAACCAGAAATCCTCCTTATTTTGAATCTGTTTTATCTGAAAAAGGCGAACGTATTGCTGTGAAATACAATAAAGATTTTACTCAAGAACCTGATATTCTCAAATGGGTGGACAGTTTCAGATCAAAGTTTCAAGATAAGATTGCTGGTGTTGAATTATTACCGCAAGATAAACTTTTGAAAGAAGATCTGGAATGTTTACCTTCTAATTTCGAAGAGTTTGCTCAAACATTTATTGATGGGTTGCAAATCAAGAATGCTTTACTTTTTCAACGCAGAATTCAAGGCTTAGTTTCTTATTATAAAGGTGCTGATGAACGTCTAGTAGCAAAAGAAGTTAATCAGGATAAGCGTTTAGTTAAAGTTCCCATGTCGGGAGAACAATTTTTACGTTACTTGGAAAAACGTTGGATTGAAATTCAGATTGATACTAAAAAAGGACGTTCAGACTTAAATGAAGATTTTGGTTCGTATCGTACAAATTCTCGTTTAGTATGTAATTTTGCTTTGCCTCCTGAATTAGAAGTTCAAAAAGAAGGCGAGAACTTTAAAGAAGTAGCATTTGAGAAAATCCGAGCAGATCCTAAACGTTTCTTAGTTGATGAGAGACTGAAACATTTTTCTCCTAAGATGCACGAATGTCTTCAAGCAATTAAGAAAGATGTCAAACATAAACAATTTGTCTATTCTAATTTTACAGGTCTGGAAGGTACTGGTGTGTTCGGTCTTGTTTTGGAACAGAATGGATTCCAGCAGTACAAATTAAAACGTGAACATGGAATTGTAGTAGAAGATCCTGATATGAAACCTGGCGTTCCTGCGTATGCTTATTTTACTGGTGATGAAGATGTAGATACACGTGATTTGTACAGACAGATTTTTAATGATCCTGAAAAGTTTTCTGCCGATTTTCCCCAAACTCTGAAAGAATCTATTAAAGAACGTGGACGTCTTTCTGTTTTGATGGCTTCTCGTGCTGGTGCTGAAGGTATTAACTTAGAAAATGTACGACATGTACATATTTTAGAAGCACAATGGAATCCTGCTATTGTTGACCAAGTTATCGGTCGTGCGATTCGTATTTGTTCACACGCTCGTCTACCTATGGAAGAACGTACAGTTGAAGTAAAAATTTACGTTTCAGTTTTTTCGCAAGAACAGGCTGTTGGAATTGAAGGTCCTAACATTGCTCTGATTCGTCGTAGTGATATGGGTTTGAAACGATATGATGTAGAACAACCTACGGAAACATTCTTGTCAACGGATGAATACATGTTTGATTTATCTTACCGTAAAGGACGTATTGCAAAAAATATTAGTCTACTTCTGAAACAGGCCGCCGTTGATTGTGAAATTCATCGTAAATTACATTATCGTGAACAACCTGTAATTCAATGTATGCGTTTTGATACAACAACCAAACCTGAAGATATAGCATGGTCTCCATCTATAAAGACAGAAGAACGTGATACTTTGTACCTCAAAAATATTGTTAGAAAAGCAAGAAGGTTACAACGTGTATCCATTAAAGGTCTGCTTCTTATCGTAGATCCCGATACACAAGAAGTCTTTGATGCTCAAGCATTTGAGGACAAAAGACTCTTAAAAATTGGACTAAAAAAGAGTCCAACGGAAATTCAGTTTTTCTGAGACTCTTTGCGATGACATGCAGAACATTTGAACGTAAATTTTGTACTCTTATGTTCTTCTAGAAATTGAATGAGTATTTCCTTTAATACGATTGGTTTTGTTGTATCGGGGTAAACCTTCTCTAAAGCACGTTTTAATAATATTGGTCTTTCTTCACCAATTCCATGACATCTCTCTTTTGATGGTGCATTGCAATCAGAACACGGGTGTTTTTTCAAGTATGTGGCTGTAAATGTATTTCGGATCAAATTTGTGAATACATTTGATCCAAAATCCTTTATAAAATCTTCATGTGAAGCTATAATTTTGGTATTCCATTTAGTTGTTTTTTTCAAATCTGAAATACGTTTATCTATGAACTGACAATGCAGGTTCATGTTTAATAACTAAGCTGTTGGTATATAATTTTCCATTTTCTAACATATAATAATGTTAGCCAATTTATTTGGAATTCTTTTTTTAGCAGGAGTTGGATCGTATATGTGGAGATCTGTTCCAGAAACTAAAGCCCCAATATTCAACATTCAAGATGGAAAACAGAGATCTTTA
>Ga0209400_1001337_pt1 | contig 19925 bp, 15 predicted proteins | sample M_130807_EF_Meta_FD_187313 | JGI IMG/M metagenome (GOLD analysis project Ga0209400, IMG submission 187313) | Freshwater microbial communities from Lake Montjoie, Canada to study carbon cycling - M_130807_EF_MetaG (SPAdes) (version 2) | ecosystem: Environmental > Aquatic > Freshwater > Lake... | reverse complement strand
CAAGGTGTTCATGGAATGGGTGCTCGGTCCGCAGGAACCGGAGCGCGAGGCCGCGCTCTGCAAGGCGGAGCAGGCGCTGCTGGAGGTGTTCCACCACGCCAACCCCGACATGAACCAGCTCTGGCCGTCCGCGGATGGCGAGGGCCCGATCTCCTTCGAGGAGATGGTCAACCGCTTCTTCAACCTGCGCACGATCATCTCGGAAACCATCGAACGCGGCCCGAAGGGCATGATGGCGCAGCTTGACCAGATGCTCCCGCCGCAGGGCGACGGACTGCCGCGCAGCGCGCAGCTGACGGACCATGCCATCCACCTGCTGCTGGCCGGGCTCGACACCGTGTCGCAGACCACGGGCCTCCTGCTCCACCACATCGGGCACAACGAGGCGTGGTCCGATGCCATCGCCGATGAAGCCGGGACCTCCGCCGAGCCGCCGTTCACCGAGGCGTGCATGAAGGAGATCCTGCGCCTCTACGCAGGCGTCCCGGTGGCAGTCCGCGTGACGGGCGCGCCGGTCGAGGTACGCGGCCACACCATTCCCGCGCACCGACCGCTCATGGCGTTCCTGATCTGCATGCAGCGCGACGAGCGCTACTTCGAGCGTCCGCTTGAGTTCCTGCCGGAGCGATTCCTCGAAGGCAGCACCATGCGCATGGACCCGGCCGGCTACCTGCCGTTCGGAAGCGGCCCGCACATCTGCATCGGCGAGACCTCGGCCAAGCTCATCATGCGCCGGCTGGTGCCCGCCATCTGCTCGCGCTTCCGCATCCGCACCGAGACGCCGGGCCTGGTGCCGGTGCTCGTGCGCATCGTGGCGCTCCCCATGCGCGCGCCGCGCATCACGCTCACCCGCCGCACCCAAGCCAAGGCGAAGTCCAGATGCCCGTTTGCCTGACCGCTGCCCTCCTCCTTGCCGTTGCCGCCACCGACCCCGCAACACCGCGTGCCGGCCCGTCGGCGCCGATGGCTGCAGCCCCGGGCCAGTTCGACCACGTGATCCTCATCAGCGTGGATGGCCTGCGGCCCGACGCGATCGATGGCCCCGAGGACGGTGATCTGCCCGGCTTCCGGCGTCTCCTGCGGGGCCCGCACACGTTCCAGGCGCGCGCGGACGCCGATCTCACCGTCACGCTGCCGAACCACATGTCCATGATCACCAGCCGCCCGGTCGGCGGCTCGCAGGGTCACGGATGGACCGACAACGTCGACCCGCCGGCCTCGCAGCACGGCGGAACGCTCCACAAGCGCAAGGGCGCGTACGTGGCCAGCGTGTACGACGTGGCGCATGACCACGGCGTGGAGACCGCCATGGTCGCCAGCAAGACCAAGTTCTCGATCACGGTGCAGACCTACGAGAACGACGAGGGTGCGCCGGACCAGGTTGGCCAGGACGACGGCCGCAACAAGGTCGATGCATACGCGGTGGTGCACACCATGCGCATGGTCCGGGAGATGTCGTGCGCCCTGCTGGCGGCGCACCCCAAGCGATCGTTCCAGGTGCTGCACTTCGGTGCACCCGACTTCGCCGGTCACGCCAAGGGATGGGACCTTGCCCAGGGATCGCACTACCGTGAGGCGGTGCGTGAGGTTGACGGAGAGATCGCCCTGCTGCTTTCGGCAATCGACAAGGACCCCGCCCTCAAGGGCAAGGTTGCCGTGATCCTCACCGCCGACCACGGCGGCGGCGTTCCGTTCATCTCGCACACGGATCGCATGGCGCCCGAGGATTTCCTGATTCCCTTCATCGTGTGGCTCGGAAGCGACGGCCCCTCGATGGAGCTGTCGGCACTCAACGCGGACCGCCGTGCGATCGTGCCCGCCAGCCAGTACGTGGACAACTCCATGAATCCGCAACCGATCCGCAATGCGGAAGCCGGGAACCTGGCACTGCAGCTCCTGGGACTGCCCGCCATCCCCGGATCGGTGGCGAATGCGAAACAGGACCTCAAATTGCTGGCGACCCCGGCAACCGGAGCCGTGCGTTGACCGCCCCGGCACGGGCCATCGACGGCGGCACGTGCCATGTCTTCCATGCGTTCGAGGCGGCGTTCTCCATCGATCTCGATGCGGCCGCACGCCGGATCGCCGGCGCCGGTCGCGCCGGCCTGACCGCGGGCGACCGCAACGTGTCCGGCGTGGACTTCGCGCCGCGGCCGCTGCGCGCGGTGATGGACGTGGCCCCCGTCACGTGCGGCCGCTTCACCACCGCCGCGCGCGCCCACGTCACGGTGTTCGATTTCGGCGCCCTCTCGGTGCGGCTTGATTTCCCGCTTTCCGGCCCAGCGGACGGCCTGGCGGAGCTTGCGCGCACGCTGGTGGGCCATGCCGCGCTCCGCGACGCAGCCCGCCGTGCCGCCGCGGACGTGCTGCAGGCCGTCGGGGACGCCGCCGAGCGCCCGGTGCTCTCCGAGCGCGGCGAGGATTACGTGGTGTTCGCGCTTCCGGCACTCGGGCGCGACCCGCGCAGCGGCCTGGCGGACACGCTCCTGGCGCGCACCCTGCGCTCCGAGGAAGGTGCACTCTCCGCGGAGGAAGTCCGCGATGCCGTGTCGTCCACCGTGAGCTACGGCGAGGACGACGTGGCGGTCATCGACTGGAACTGCGCCGTGGTGGTGGACCGCACGCCGGACGACGCGCTGGCGGTGCTCGAATTCGCCAACGTGGAGCTGATCGAGATGCGCTGGCTCGATGACCGCCTCGACGAGGCGCTCGACGAGGCGTTTCGCACGGCCGGCGGCTCGTTCCGCGGTGCGCGCATCCTCTCCGTCCAGACCGGGCGGCACGCGCGGCGCATCGCCGAGCTGCAGATCGACGCCGCTGCGCTCTTCGAGAGCGTCAACAACGCGCTCAAGCTCTTCGGCGACCAGTGGCTGGCGCGGCTCCACCAGGCGGCCACCCACCGGATGCAGATCGACGCCGCTGCGCTCTTCGAGAGCGTCAACAACGCGCTCAAGCTCTTCGGCGACCAGTGGCTGGCGCGGCTCCACCAGGCGGCCACCCACCGGATGCACATCGATGACTTCGAGCGCTCCGTGCTGCGCAAGGTGGAGGCGCTCGATTCCATCTACGGCAAGCTGCGCGATCGCCAGGTGCAGGTGCGCGCGGAACTGCTCGAGTGGATCATCATCGCGCTGATCGCGGTGGAGATCGTGCTGTTCCTGCGCAGCTGAGCCCCGAGGACGCCCGCCTCTTCGGCGGGAGCTGCCCTCAGCACTTCGCGTGCGTGCGAACCGCTTCTTCGGCGGCATCGCGCGCAACGCGCGCCTGATCCTGCTCTATCCGGTGTCGCTGCGGGGCGGCGTCCCAGACCCGGGCAGCCAACCGCGAGAACGGCATCGTCTGCACCCAGATGCGTCCCGGTCCCTGCAGGGTGGCGAAGAAGGCACCGTGCCCGCCGAAGAGCATGGTGGACACGGTGCCGACGAGCTTCACGTCGAACCGCACCGATGGCTCGTACGCCACCACGCATCCGGCATCGATCCGCAGCAATTCTCCGTCGGCAAGCGTTCGCTCGATGAGCGTTCCGCACGCGTGTGCCAGTACCACGGCGCCCTTCTCCTCGGAGGTGATCCGCTGCAGGATGAACCCTCCGCCGCCGAACACCCCCGCCAGGATGTTCGTCTGGAATGCAAGCGAGATGCGGATCCCCTGCGGGCCGCAGAGGAATGCGTCCTTCTGGAGCACCACGCCCTCGGGCATGGTGTCGAGGTCGAGGTTCAGGATCGTCCCGGGAAATGGCGCTGCAAAGGCCACTTCCGCCGCCTTTCTGCCCGTGTTCCGGAAGTGCGTCACGAAGAAGCTGTCGCCCGCCAGCTTCCGCGTGGCGGCTTCCAGGAGGCCCTCCATGATGGACGGGCTGTCGCTCCGCGTGGAGAGCCCGGTGTCCAGCTCGATGGATTCCTGGATGTAGAGCATGGCCCCGGCCTCGCCAACCACGCTCTGGCCGGGCTTCAGGGTGACGATCGCCGCCTGCATGATCTCGCCGGCCAGCTCCCACGCGTATCCGTGTGCCTTGCTCATGGCACCAACGGTACGGATGCGGGTACCGCGCGGATACAGGGAGATCTACCATGATTGCATGCGCCTCACCGCCCGCCTGTTCCTCGCACTCCCGCTCCTTGCCGCGCTGGCCACCGCCACCGGCTGCAACACCGTCAGCGGCACCAAGCGGAGCCAGCTGAACGTGCTCTCCGAATCCGAGGAACGCCAGCTCGGCGACGAGGCCTACCAGGAGGCGCTCTCCGAGAAGGGCGTGAAGAAGGTGACTTCCGGGCCGGACTACGACCGTGTGCAGCGCGTGGCGGACCGCATCGAGGACGCATCCGAGCGACTCCACGCGAAGGCGGTTCGCGGCTTCGAGTGGCAGTGGACCGTGATCGATGATGACAAGACGGTGAATGCCTGGGCCCTGCCCGGAGGCAAGTCCGCCGTCTACACGGGCATGCTGCGCATGGCAAATTCGGACGACGAGCTGGCGGTGGTCATGGGCCACGAGGCATCGCACGCCATTGCCCGCCACGCGGGAGAGCGGATCTCCGGCAACATGGTGATCCAGGGGGCACTGCAGGGAACGTCGATGGCGCTCGGCGACATGAGCCCCGCTGCGCAGCAGGCCACCATGGCGGCGCTCGGCCTCGGGTCGAACGTCGGCGTGCTGCTCCCATGGAGCCGCATGCAGGAGAGCGAGGCCGACGAACTGGGACTCCTCATTGCGGCCGATGCGGGCTACGACCCGCGCACGGCCATCGACCTGTGGACCCGCATGTCCTCGCAGTCCGGCGCGCCGCCCGAATTCCTCTCCACGCACCCGAGCGAGAACACCCGCATCAAGCGGCTGCAGAAGCTGATGCCGAAGGCCATGAAGCTGTACCAGGCCGCGCTCGAGCGAAGCGGCGCAGCGCCGGCGGCGAAGTAGTCGGGCCCGGAACGTCACCGCCACGCTGGATCACGCACCGTTGGCACGCAGGCCGCGCAGCCGTTCGCCCGCGGCGCGGATGGTGGCATCCGTCTTGCAGAACGCGAAGCGCACCAGCGAATGCGCCTCGGCATCCTTGGTGCCGCCCGCGCCCGGGGCGTAGAACGCACTGCAGGGAATGCATGCCACCCCCAGCTTCTCCACCAGGTGCATGGCAAAGGCGACGTCATCGGCAAAGCCGAACGCCCGGTGATCGGCCAGCGCGAAGTACGAACCTTCCGGAACGTATGGATCGAAGCGGCTCGCCCGAAGTTCCGAGAGCATCAGGTCGCGCCGCGCGCGGTAGTCGGCACGCAGCTCCTCGTAGTAGAAACGCGGCGCGTTCAACGCCTCCACCGCCGCACGCTGGAGCGGCGTGGCGCTGCAGAAGGTCAGGAACTGGTGCGCGGCGCGGATGCCCGCCGTCAGGTTGGCGGGCGCCACCGTCCAGCCGATCTTCCACCCGGTCAGGCTGAACGTCTTGCCCAGGCTCGACATCACCACGGTGCGCTCGCGCATGCCGGGGAGCGTGGAGATGGAAACGGGCGCCTCGTCGAACCAGATCTCCTCGTAGACCTCGTCGGAGATCACCAGGCAGTCGGCTGCACGGGCGATGGCCGCCACGCCCTCGAGCTCTGCGCGCGTGAGCACGCGGCCGGTCGGGTTGTGCGGGCTGTTGATGAGGATTGCCTTGGTGCGGGGACCCACCGCGCGCCGCAGGTCCTCGAGCGGCAATGCGAACTCCGGTGCATGCAGCCGCACCGTGCGCACCACGCCGCCGGCCATGGCCACACATGCCATGTACGAGTCGTAGAACGGCTCCACCAGCACCACTTCGTCGCACGGGTCGACGAGACCGAGCATGACCGCCGCGATCGCCTCGGTGCAGCCGCTCGTGACGGTCACCTCGGCGTCCGGGTCCAACTCCAGGCCGCTGGTGGCACGGAAGCGCGCGGCGATGGCGCGGTTTGCCTCGGGAAGCCCGAAGGTCCGCGCGTACTGTCCGTGGCCCTCGGCGATGGCGCGCATGCCCGCATCCTTCACGAACTGCGGCCCGTCGAAGTTGGGGAACCCCTGGCCAAGGTTCACCGCACCGTGCTGCGCGGCGAGCCGGCTGATGGTGGCAAAGACGCTCTCGCCGAAGGGGCGCAGGCGTTGCGAAGTTCCGAAGGTGCGCTTGGTGGTTGCGTCGCTCACGTGCCCTGCCTTGCCGCGGCCGGGCCGCGCGTATGGACCTCAAGCTGCGGGAACGCGATCTCGATGCCGCGCTCGGAAAGGATCCGCTGGGCGCGCAGCACCAGGTCGTGGCGCGCCGGCTGCATGTCCGCCGGCCGTGCCACGTAGATGGAGACGTCGATCTCTGCCGTGCCGCCCGCGAACGAGACCAGGAGCACCTCCGGGCCGGGGCTCGCCAGCACGCCGAGCGCCCCCGCCGCGGCCTCGCGCAGCGCCGCCACCGCACCGGGCAGGTCCGCATCCGCCGGCACGGCCACCCGCAGCATGACGCGGATGCTCGGCTCCTGCAGCGTCCAGTTGGTGATGCGGCCGGTGATCAGCTGCTTGTTGGGAATGATCACGTCCTTGTTGTCGAAGTCCACCACCGTGGTGGCGCGCGTGGCGATGCGTGACACGCGTCCCGAGATGCCGTCGATGGTCACCAGGTCGCCCACCCGCACCGGGCGCTCCGCCAGGAGGATCAGCCCGGAGACGAAGTTCGCGAAGATCTCCTGGAGGCCGAAGCCCAGGCCCACGGTGACGGCGGCCGCCAGCCACTGCACGTCGTTCCAGCGGATGCGCAGGCATGCGAGCGCCAGCACCAGCCCGATGACCACCAGGATGTATCGACCGAGCGCCACCAGCGCATAGCGCGCGCTGCGCTCGATCGGGAAGCGCCGCAGCACCGCGATGTTCACGATGCCCGGCAGATCGCGCACCACCGAGACGGTGATGACGATGGTGCCCAGGAAGAGGAGCAGGTCACGGATCGACACCGCCACCGCCGGCCCGCCGTTGGCGCCTGCCACGGTCCAGACGGTGATGCCGTTGATCACCGAAAGTGCCGGCACCAGGTCCTGCCACGCCCACGCGAATCCGCCCACCAGCACGATCGCCAGCAGCAATCGACCGAAGTCACGCACCTGCTGCTCGAAGCGCACCTGCTCCTTGGATTCGAGATCGCCGGCGAGGTCGAAGTGGTCCATGGCGTGGTCGCCCAGCCCCTCGAGCGCGGAAACACCCATGGAGAGGAGGAGGATCACCCAGTAGCTGCGACCGATGTTGTCGATGACCGTCGTGGCGGTGATGACGTAGCCCGCCACCGCGCCGATGGCGAGCATGGCCGGAAGCGCCACCATGGCCGGGTACCACAGCGGCCGAAGGATCGAGATCCATCCGCTCGGGTTCCGGGCGATGATCCCCGAGAGCACGCCGTGGGTCGGCCGGAAGATGCGGGCCGTGACGCCGGTGAGCACCACCAGGGCCAACACCACCGCCCAGCGAGCGACCGCGTCGGACCCGTCCGCACCGTCGGAGCGGAGTGCCGCCAGCGCCACGAACAACGCCGGCAGCGCAACGTTCCCGATCACCAACGCCGCGCGCCGGAGCGATGCCGTTGCACCCGCCGACCATCGAAGCCTTCGTTCCGCGGTACCGCCCGCCACCGAGAGCGCCGCAACGAATGCGGTGAGGTACGCGAGGCCGGCGATCGACTGCATTGCCGCAGCGAACGGCTCGGCCGTCGAGGCGGTCGGCGTCTGCTCGATGAGCGTCCCGAAGATGGCGAGCGCCGCAGGGACGGGGCTGGCGATGACTGCCGTCTCCGCGATCGACCGCAACGTCGCCGCCGGACCGAACGCCGCCTGCCCGCCTTCTGCACCCAGGAGGCGCGAAACCCTCCCGCGGAGGAACACGAGCGCCGCCACCAGCACCGCGCCTCCGAACCATCGGAATGGCCGGAATCGGACGCTGTCGACGACATCGCTCGTCACCCCGGACCAGAAGGCGCGGGAACCGATCCACGCAACGAATGCCGTGGCACCGCGTGCGTCGTCGGCACCGGACGCCGGCATGCTCGGCAGCCAGACAAGCTGTGCATCCACGAACTCCCGGTACGCCCCAAGCATTGCCGTGTACTCGGTACGCGCGGCCTCGTCCTGCAGGAGCACCCGTGAGCACGCGGCAAGCGCCTCGGCAAGGGGACGCACGTACCGCTCCGCGCGCAACTTCAGGAGCGGTGCCAGCGCATCGGCATCCGCAGTGCCGTCGGGATAGGCCTCCACCAGGTCCTTGGCCGCGGATTGGCCCGACTCGAGGGATGCAAGCGCCTCCTCGGCATCGAGCCGCGCGATCTCCGTCGACGCCGCACGTCCACGCAGCGATTCCAGCTCACGACGCTCGGTGCCCAGCGCGGGCAGGTGTTCGCGATGGCGCATCAGCACCTCGGTCACCGGCCCGGATCCGGACCCCACCAGCCGCACCCGCTGTTCGTCGGACTGCTTGATGCGGGCAAGCTCGGTGGTCTTGGTTGCCAGCGAGTTGGCATCGTCGGTCGCCTGGTCGTAGACGGACCGCGCGTCCATGAGCTTGCGTGCCGACTCGGCGTTCATGCGCGCAATGGCGGCAATGCGGGGATCGGCTGCCGTTGAGGCGGCTTCGGCCTGCGCCAGCAGGCGCCGTGCGTCCTCGAAGGTCGGCACGGTGTCGCCACCGCGCGCAGCCGTCGCCGCAACGAGCAAAACCAACAGCAACCAAGCGATTTCCCTGAGTCGTGGCATCGACCGGATCATATCCCCGCGCCATCCATCCACTCGGAGAAGGTGCCCATGCGCCCGCGCGGACGAAGCCACTCCACGAATTCCGCAAAGCGGTCGCACATGCGCTCGCCGTCCACGCGGCGCATGTGGAGCGGAAGGCCTTCGCCGGCAAGCGGCACGAATTCCCATGGATGCCAGAAGAGGTTGAGGAAGCCATCCGACTCCAGGCAGCGCGCGCATGCATCGCGCACGATGCCCATGGGCAGGTTCTTCCACGCCAGCCAGAAGAGCGGGAGCCGAACGCCGGGGGACGTGGAGATGGGCACCTCCACGATGCCGCCGCTGCGGTACGGGAGCCGGGGAAGCCCCGCGTTGCTGTAACGACCCGGCAGCCAGATGGGGTTGACGGAGCTGTCGTAGGCGTAGCCGGCAGCGTGGATTGCCGCGGGATCGGTCCACTGGAGCCGGGGGCGCCGGAATCCGAGCACCTCCTGGCCGCTCGTGGCGCGCAGCACCGCGCGGCTGGAGGCCAGGTCTTCCTCGCGGAACGAGGCATGGAAGTGCGCGTGGCTCGCGATCTCGTGCGTCCTGGCGGCGCGGGAATGCAACGCCCCGTGCCATTCGGCGAAGTTCGCGGTGGTGAACATGGTGGCACGCACGCCAAGCGAGTCGAGCAGGTCGAGCGTGCGCTCGTATCCCCTGCCCCCCACGTCCATCTGCTCGTCCATGGTCATGGCCCGCCCGCGCGAGACGGGTGCATCGAACTCCTCGACGTCGAAGCTCAGGAGGATGGACGGATCCGTGCGCGCCATGCTGCATCCGTGCGGCGATACCATCGCGATCATACGGACCATGGCACAGCCCACCCCGAATCCCGCGGTCACCATCGACGTCCTCCTCGAGGACCCGCGATTCGTCATCGTGGCCAAGCCCCCGGGCGTCGTCACGGAGCCCGGGCTCGGGCACCTGCGGGACAGCCTGATGAACGGCGCATTCGCGCGCTGGGGAACGGCCTTGGCGAAGATGGGCGAGTCGCGCGACCACGGCCTGCTCCACCGCCTCGACCGCGATTCAAGCGGCGCCATCGTCATCGCCCTTGATGCCGGCGCCTACGACGCCATCCGCGCGCAGTTCGAGGCGCGCACCGTGCGCAAGCGGTACCTGGCCATCGTGCAGGGCAAGCCGCCGCGCGGCGAAGGCACCATCGACGTCCCGCTGGAGGAAGTGCGGCGCGGCGACATGAAGGTCTCGATCGCCGACCGCCGGGGCGGTGCAGGCAAGCCCGCGGTCACGCATTGGAAGACGCTCGACGCGGGTCGCGGCCGCGCGCTCCTGGAAGTGACCATCATCACCGGCAGGCTGCACCAGATCCGCGCCCACATGGCCGAGGTCGGATGCCCGGTGGTGGGCGACCGCGTCTATCGCGTGGACCTGCCGCCCAACACGAGCGCCCTGCCCAAGGGACGCGCCGCACCGGCGCTGGCGCTCCACGCGCTGGGACTTGGCTTCGCGCATCCGGAAACGGGCGTCGCGGTGGACGTGACGTGCCCGGTACCTGCGCAGTTTGCGCAGATCGCGGCGGATTCTGGAGTCACGCTGCCGCGCGCGGTGCGCTGAGCGGCAGCCGAACGGCATTCAGCGAACGCACGGCCCCCAAGCACCGAGCAGCACCGCAAGGTCAGCGCCGCCGATCACGCCATCGCCGTTGAGATCCGGCGCGGGCGAATCGCCCACGGATCCCCAGAGCGACAGGATCGGCCCGATGTCACCGCCGTTGCACACGCCGTCGCCGTTGATGTCGGCGTCGCAGGACTCCGGCGTGTTCCAGATCTCGCGCGCGTGCGACCACGCCCGCATCGCCACCTGGCGGCCGACGGCGCGGCCCGGCATGTCGTCGAATGGCGGGTGGATGCCACCCCAGATCCGGCTCAGCCCGCTCTGCTCCGCTGCATCGCGATACGTGGCCCACTGCAGGCGCACGTCGACGCTCGGGCCCTCCTCGAACACCAGGAACTGGTTCTGCGCGCACAGGTATTCGCCGATGCCGCCGGGGAAGAACGCGTCGCCCGTCAGCGTGGTCAGCACCTCGGCCGCGGCGCGGCTGTACGTGCTGTGCCCACTGACGTACCCCGCAAAGGGCGGAGTGACGAACGTCGGGCGCTGGTACGGATACCAGTACTTGCCGAGGATCCAGCCCACGCCGGCTGTGTCCGTGGCGGGGTTGGAGATCACGGTGGGCCCGCGCCACGCAAGCACGGCGATCTGGCCGATGTTGCCGGCAAGGTGCGCATGCCGCTGGCCGGCAGCGCTCGATGCCGCGGTCACCAGCTCGATCTGTCCCGGCACCAGCTCGATGCCGAGCGGCGAGAAGCTGCCCGCACCGGGCGATGACGTCTGCCCGCGCTGCGTCATGTAGCGGATGATGTTGATGGGCCGGGTGGCGTCGTAGCCGCCCTTGATGCTCCACGCGCAGACCGCCGCGTCGTGCATGGCGCCGCCCAGCAGGAGGTACGCCTTGACGTCCCACTCCAGCGGATCGAGCGCCGGACCTCGGCCGCCGATGCGACGCACCGAGAGTCGATCGCGCACCTTGTTCAGGATGGAGAACCAGTGGCCGGGCGGCGTCTCGCTGGTCGGGCCGTCCGCCCAGAATTCCGCCAGGCTGCGCGTGAAGTCGCCGCGAGGGACCACGTTCGGTGCGTACGGAAGACCGGTGGCAGGGTTGACCGCATGCCCAGTTCCCAGCGGGCGCCCGTTGGGGATGTCGTAGTAGTTGATCCAGTTCGAGGGAACCGAAGGCTCGGGAGAATTGCCCATGGTGCCGGGCGAGATGTCCCACGTCACACCGTCGGTCGGGTCAAGGTGCGAAGACCAGCGAAGCACCACTTCCATGCCCTTGCGGAACGTGGAATTGGTGGCACCCATGAATTCCGGCGGCGCGCCCGGATCCAGCCAGATGGGCCAGTTGACGGCGTCGCGAAGCCGATAGGTGCGGTCGGCGGGCGTCAGCGAGAACGGCGTCACCCAGCCCCACTCGGGCGACTGGAACGGCGGGAATCCGGTCGGGATGGTGTTGCCCTGCTGGTCGACGTACGAACTCAGCGCCAGCGGCTGCCAACGGTTCTGGTACGGCATCAGCGGGTTGCCGCCCGTGGAGACAACCATCGGCTCGTTGACCGGGGCGTAGACGCGGTTTGCGTAGTTGTTTGGTTCGTTCGACCCATCGTTCGGCAGCGCGGCCAGCATGGCGGCGGCGATGCGGTTGCCGATGGCCACCGGGTCGGTGCCGGCGGTGTGGGTGTCGGTGCCCACGGCGCCGTACTCCGCGAGCAGCGCGTCGTACTGCGGCTTCATCGTCCCGAAGCCGGGGCTTGCCGCGAAGCGGCTGCAGAGGAGCCGGTAGGTCACCACGCTGATGGCCTGCTCGCGAGCCGCCTGGAGGGTCATGCCTTCCGGCGAACCATGCTCATCCACGAAGCACGGCAGTCCGCCGCCGAAGGCCCGCCACGCATCCCACATGCCTGCCGAGATGTGGAAGAGATTGCGCGCATGCACGGGCGGACGCGCGAAATCCTTGCGGATGGAGCTGATGAGCAGCTCGTTCCAACGCGCCGCCGCGGTGGCCTGCGCCCAGGTCGCGGGGGTGAGGAACGCTGCGACAAGGGCAGCCACCACCAGAATCTGCTCTCGATGCCTCATACGCCCACAGGATGACCGAAAGCGCGGCCGCCGCAAGCCCTTATTCCCGGGAGAATTCGGGAAGTCACACTTATTTGACCTTGGCCAGGCACTTCTCCGCGGACTTCATCACACGCTTGGCACCCAGGGCATGGGTGGAGGTGCGATCGAACCGCGCGATGTTCAGGCCCAGCGCGCGGCCGTCCAGGTCGAGCACCGGCCCGCCGCACTGTTCGGGCCAGACGATGGCATCGTGCGCCAGCACTTCGCCGAAGCCCGAGGACACGCCGGAAATCGGCGTCATGGTGTTCCCCCGTCGGCCCTCGCGCTTTCCGTCCGGGGAGGGTCGCAGGCGCAGCGTGGCGTCCAGCTCCACCCGCTGCTCGCCGCGCACGATGGCCACGCGAACAACGTCGCCGGGCGCATGATCCATGATCACGCGCCGCAGTGCCATGCGGCCGTCGAGCTCCTTGCCGTCGATCGAGAGGATCAGGTCTCCGAGCGCCACTCCCGCATCAGAAGCCCCCGAGTCCGGCACCACTTCCACCACGCGCGCGGCCGAGCCGCAGTGCGCCGCCTCGCACTCTTCCTTCGTGGCGGGTTCGGTGCGAACACCGAGGTACGGCATCGACAGCGGATCGCGCTCGCTCTGCCGCGACTCGATGGCGGCGAAGCCAAGGGCCGGCGCGCTCTTCCCGAGCCGCGGCGTCAGCAGCGCCTGCCCGGGCACCAACGGCTGGTTGATGCGCCACTGGATCGGCGGCAGCGTGCAGCGGTCGATCTCCAGGAACGCCAGGTCGAGCGCCGGGTCCGTGGCCACGACGCGGCCCGTGAACGCCCGCCCGTCCGATGCCTCGAGCTCGACGGAGGCGCCCGCACTCGCAAGCGGCAACTGCGAACGCTTCGTCACCGCGTGGCCGGCACCGTCGATCACCGTGGCGTACGCGCACGACGCCTTGCCGTCCATCACGCGCAGCATCGACTCGCGGGCCTGCGCCACGATCTCGTCGAGCGGAAGCCCGCGCTGCACGGCCATGCGCCCTTCGTCGCTGCCGCCGGGCGAAAAGTGCGTTCGCACGTTCTCAGCGGTGCCGTCATCCGGAAGGAGGAGCGTCATGGACTCGTCCGTGCCGTCGCGGAACTGGAACATCCGTTCGCGCAGCCGATCGATCGGCGTGGCCGCGTTCTCCCACGATTGCCTGCCGCATCGGGAGTTGATGGCCACCACCTCGCCTCGGAGGTTGAAGCTCGGGCCTCCGGAATCGCCGGCATCGATCGGCGCGTCGAAGAGCAGCTCGTCGTCATCCAACGACAGCACGCGACCGATGCGCACGAGCGATGGGCGCGGCTCGTCAGGCGGCCCCTGCGTGTAGCCCATGGCCACCAGCCAGTCGCCCGGCTCCAGGTCACGGTCTGTCCCGAGCGAAGCAGCCTGCAGGTCCCGGCCCTCGGCATCGAGCTGGATGAGGCCGCAGTCGAGCGTGCCGATGTTCGCCTGCCCGAGCGTCTTGCCGCTCAGCACGGTGCCGTCCGAGAGCGTTGCGCTGACCCGCCGCCCCGCGCGTTCGCCGACGTGCCCGCAGGTGGCCACCAGCCCATCGGAGGTCAGCACCACGCCCGAACCCGTCGACGCGCCACGGATGCCGGGAAGGCGCAGGAGCACCACCGTCGGGCGCATCCGCTTCGCCACCTCCCGCAACTCGGCTTCCAGGCTGCGAAGCTCTTCCACCGACTCGACGCGGTCGAACGCATCCTGCCCGTGTGCGTCCGCCGGGGGCGTGGCACCGCCCCACACCGCCCCGGACATGGCCAGGGCGGCGCAGACGATGATGGCCATTGCATGGACCACGAGCCCCTTCCGGGACGGCTTACTTGGCCGCGCCGAGCTGGCGAATCTTGATGTTGCGGTACATGACCACGTCGCCGTGATCCTGAAGCGCGATGTGTCCCTTGGCCTTGGTGCCGAAGTTCTTCATCGACGCGAACTTGCTGCCGGCAACCTTGTCCTTCCACTCCTGGCTGGACATGTCGAACTCGGCGGTCTTCACGCCGTTGAGCGTGTAGGTGACCTTCGGGCCGACGGCCTTGATGACCGCGGTGTTCCACTCGCCGACCGGCTTGACCGCGCCTTCCGGCGCCGGGTACAGCGCGTAGCACGCACCGGCGCTCGTCAGGCGGCTCTTGCCGTCCGCGTGCTTGGTGTCATCGAGGACCTGCATCTCCGGGCCGGTCTCCCACGGTGCGCCGAAGTCCTCGGAAGCGTGCCAGAAGATGCCGCTGTTGCCGCCCGGGGTGATCTTCCAGTCGATGGAGAACTCGAAGTCGGAGTACTCGTCCTTGGTGACGATGTCGCCGCCCTTGCCGCGCAGCACGATCGAGCCGTCCTCCACCGCCCATTCCTTGGGCAGCGCGGTCCCGCGGAAGGCGCGGAAGTTCATGGTCGCGTCCTTGCCGTCGAAGAGGAGCTGCCAACCGGCCTGCTGCTCCGCGGTGGTCAGCGTATTGGGACCGCTGATCGGCGCTTCCTTCTCGGGAGCGTTGCCCATCGACTGGTAGATGTCGCAGCCGGCGAAGGCAACGGGGAGCGAGAGCATGGCAACGGTCAGGATGGTGGTGGTACGCATGGCGAGGTTCCTTGTGGAGCGAATCTTCGTGGCCCGAAGCAGTCAGGCCCGCATGGCGGGCGCCGCCACGGCGCAGCACGGAAGTCTAGGGGCGAGGGGCGGTTGCCGGGGGCTGCTTCGCCGACGCCCCATCAGGCGCCGCCGGTGTTGCTGAAGTTGCGGAAGATGCCGGCGCCGCAGTCGAACCCGCAGTGTCCGTGGGCGGTGCCGTCGGGATCGCCCGGATCTTCGTGACGGCATCCCTTGCAAGCTGCAGGACGATCACTTCGGTGCCCGGAACCACCTTCACAGGGGTGCCGTTCATGAGCAACTCGATCGCCGGGCGGCTCCCCGCCGCCGTGACCTCAAACGGAACATCCACCGAGTACTTGGGCGGAAGCGACTTGATCTCGTAGGTGAACTCCATGGCGTCATCGGGCAGGCGCTTGGTGCGGACTTCCACGGTGCCGGTCTGGCCGGCCGCGGTTCGCAGGACGAAGCGCAACACGCCGTCGGGGTTCCGGGAGAACACCGTCTCGCAGCGGGCCAGCTTGTCATCAAGCAGGAGGCGCGGCGTCGGCGGCTGCATCCAGGGCACCAGCACCACCAACCGGTTCGTGGCGCTCTTGCTGTTGAGCTGGCCGGACTTGGACTCCGGGTCGTAGCCGGAAACGACCTCGCGAACACACCCGCCCGGAATCACGGAAACCATTGCGAGACCGAGAATTGCGACGAACGGCAAATTCAGCAGTCGGTGGGGGAGCATGGTCGACATGGTAGCTGTGCGGCAAACGTGCCCCGGTGGGCGCCTATGCCGTGAAATCACTTGTTTCGCTTCGTGAGCGGATTCCGTGATCGATGGCGGGCCTGGATTGCGTTTACGTCCATAACAACGCTTCGCGAGATCCCAGACATGCCAACCCTCCGTTCCACCCTCGCCCTGTCCTTTGCTTCGGTCACCGTTGCCCCGTGGATCGCCGCCGTTTCCGGCACTGCGGCAGGCCTCAACACCGGCGCCTATGTCAGCCGCAACGAGATCGGTGGCTCGTTCACCTCCGACGCCGACTACGGCACCGCGTACGGCAGCTACAGCGCCACCCTCCCCGGTACCAGCGCATCGCTGACCTGGCTCGAGACCTCCAGCACGTTCAGCGGAACATGCTCCGGCTCATCCACGCTCACGGCCCGCTCGCAGGGTGTTTCGCTGGTGACGCTGGCATCGGACGCCACGTTCAGCATCGAATTCAGCATGGCCCAGTTGGTTCGGGACGGCAACCAGGTCGGCTGGAGCCTCTACGACATCGCTGCCGGCGAGACGGTCTACGGCGTCAGTTTCGACGGCACGACGGCAGCAGCCACCGGCGGCGTGGCTGCACAAGCCGATGGCACCTTCACGGCCACTGCCACGGCCGGCCAGTACTTCCTGGTGATGCTGGCCGAATGCACTGCCACCGGCGGCACGTTCTCCGCTGACGCCACGTTTACGGCCGTGCCAGCGCCGGGCGGAATGGCAGCACTGCTTGCCCTTGGCGGGGCGCACCGCCGACGCCTGGCCTGAGGCGGCAGGCGATCCCTGCCGGCGCGAAGCCCGCTCGCGAATCCACCAAAAACAACACTGCCCCCGATTGCTGGGGGCAGTGTCTTTCAGTGGACCGTACTGGACTTGAACCAGTGACCCCCTCCGTGTCATGGAGGTGCGCTAGCCAACTGCGCCAACGGTCCGTCGACTCGAATTCTATCGTCAATCGGAGGTGCAAACAACCATCGAAACGGCCTGAATTGCGCGGGCGGTCCGCTCGGCGCGCTTTCGGGTCGCCGGGGTGCATCTTGCAGGTAAGCCCCTGATCGGGCCGATCACCTTGGAGCGGGCTCGCCCGCAGGAGCGCCTCCATGGAACGATCTGCACACACCCCCCGGGCCGACGTTGCCTCGAACGCGAACGGCAATGCCACGCCCCGATTCGACATCTTCCAGCCGGGCCCGGGACTTGCCCTTGTCGGTGCCGGCCTGCTGGCACTGGCGGGCGTCGAGGGCGCACGACTCGTGCTGAGCCTGCCTTCCGCAGAAACCCAGACCCTCGTCGCCACGGATCTCCCGGAGGCACCGCTTGGTGCCGCCATGACATCCGAGGTCTTTGCGGAGCCCGCCACGCCGTTCGAGCCCCAGTCCGCCGTCGGCACTGGTCCCGGAGCACCGCGCGTCGTCAACAAGGGCGCGCCGGCTGCCAGCGGTCAGCTTGTCGGCATGGCCGCCAACCCGATCCCCAACGGCACCGCCATCTACCGACTCTGGTCCTCCGGCCGCGTGGAAGCCATGATCTCCACCGAGCAAGGCCTCTGGGGCGATTGGGTGCCGGTGGCGCCGGGCCTGTCGACGGACATGCGGCGCCCCCAAGCGCCCAAGGACAACCCGGACGTCGATCTGCCCTGACGCGGTTCATCCCTGACGCGGTTCATCCCTGACGCAACTTCGGCCGCTCAGCCGAACGCCGCGATGCACCGCTCGATGCGGCGCAGGCTTGACTGCTTCCCGAGGATCGCCAACGTGTCGAAGATCGGCGGGCTGACCGTGCCGCCACTCACCGCCACGCGCAACGGCTGCGCCGCCTTGCCGAGGTTGCCCTCGGCGTGCTGCGCGGCATAGGCACCGATGGCAGCCTCGAGGCCTGCCGCAGTCCATTCGGAACACGCCGACAGCACCGGAAGTAGGCCCTGCAGGTGGCCGAGGCCGTTGGGCGCCGGTCCAAGCAGTGCCTTCTCCACGTTCTTGGTGCGCTCCCAGGCCAGCGCGTCGTCGGACACGATGAAGAACCGGTTGGAGCGGAACATCTCGTCGAGCGTCTTCGAGCGCTCGTGGCTTGCGCCGGCGAGCTGCTCGAACTGCGCAGGCGTGATCTTCGCCATGAACTCCGCGTGGAACTCCTGGCCATGCAGGCGCGCGCGACGCACGAATTCCTCGCGCGGCATGCCGGTGATGGCGTCGCAGTTGAACGCCAGCAGCTTCACGCGGTCGAACTTGGCGGGCGTCTTCACCACGCGCTTCAGCTCGAAGCGCTTCTTGATGAACTCGTTGTCGAACTTCTCGACGTTCTCGCCCGGGCTCCAGCCATTGAGCGCCAGGAAGTTGCAGACCACCTCCGGGAGGTAGCCGCTCTGGCGGAAGTCGTCGACGTTGATCTCGGGCAGCGCCACGTCGAGCGCGGCGGCCATGGCGTTGGCTTCCTGCAGCTCGAGCTGGGTGTTCTTGTCGCCGATCCACGCGTCGAAACGCGCCTGGCTCACGATGCCGGCCGGCGGCGCAGTGAGCTTGCGGTCGGCCACCGTCTTGCGCAGCACCTTGTCCTTGTCGCGCTTGGACATCTTGCTGCCGTCCGGATTCATGATGATCGGCAGGTGGCCGTAGACGGGGCGCCGGAAACCGAGCGCATCCTGCAGCACCACGTGCTTGGCGGTGTTGTTGAAGTGCTCCTGTGCGCGCAGCACGTGGGTGACGCGCATCAGTTCGTCATCCACCACCACCGCGAAGTGGTACGTGGGGAAGCCGTCCGCCTTGCGGATGACGAAGTCGTCCACCTCGCCGGCCGGCAGCGTGGCGTCGCCAAGGATCTCGTCGTGGATGGTGATGGGGCCTTCCGGCGTGCGGAAGCGGATCACGGCGGGCTTGCCCTCCTTGATCCACGCGGCCACCGTCTCCTTGGGGAGCGCCATCATCTCGGCGCCGTCGTAGCGGAATGCGCGGCCGGCAGCCTTCGCCTCAGCACGCTTGGCCTCGAGCTCTGCCGGCGTGTCGAACGCGTAGTAGGCCTTGCCGGCGGCCACCAGCTGGTCGAGGTACCGGTTGTAGATGTCGAGGCGTTCGCTCTGGAAGTACGGGCCGTGCTCGCCGCCGCCGTTCTTGCCCAGCGCCGGGCCCTCGTCCCAGTCGATCCCGAGCCACGCGAGGTCCTTCAGGAAGCCGACGCTCGCCGAATCGCTCGAACGCTTCTGGTCGGTGTCCTCGATGCGCAGGAGGAAGGTGCCGCCCTGCCCCTTGGCGAACGCCCAGCAGAACAGCGCGGTGCGGGCGCCACCCACGTGCAGGTGGCCGGAGGGGGACGGAGCGAACCGTGTGACGCAGGAGGTGGTGGCCATGGGGGTGGGCAAAGTACCGGGAGCGTGGCACAGGGGGCGGACAGCAGGAGGACGGGTGCGGCCACCGCATCCCTGGGAAAGCCAGGACGGGACGCATCGTGCCGAAAAATCCTTATTTCCGTGATGGCTGGGGAGTCCGGATCTCGTTCTTTGGTTTGCAGGGAAAGGCCCTGGGCCGCTTTGGCCCGGGATCGACGTTTGCCTTCGTTCAGCGCACCCTCGTGCGCGGAGTCAGCACACATGATTCGCCAGTCCATCATCGCCTCGACCACCCTCGCCGCCCTCACCATGTCGGGCACCGCGTCCGCGTACCTGGTCACCGCCGGGCAGGGACAGGCGTCCGTGAATGCGCTCACCGCGGCGGGGTATTACGACGTGACGCAGGGCACGCCGCTCATCAGCACGCCGCAGGCAGGCTGTGCATCTGCCGGCTGCATGACGTTCGAGCAGGTTGATGGCCCAACCCCGCTGAAGGGCTTCATCCAGATCCAGTATCTGGACTTCGTCAATACGAACTTCACGGGTCTATACGGCTGGCTTCAATTCGACTACGGAACGTCGGGAATCACCCAACAGAACATCATCGATTCTGTGAATGCCCAAGCAGCCTCGACGGGCGTCTTCGCACTCTCCGCGCAGCAGGCTGGGAACCCAGACTCCCACTTCAACGACTTCCTGCCGCCGGACATGTCCGACCAGAGGAACGTCTACTTCAACTGGTTCCCGACCCCGCAGCCGATCTCGCCGGGGCTCAGCCAAGTCTTCACGTTCGCGTGGGACTTCGAGAACTACACCCCCGGCTTCATGC
>Ga0209400_1001334_pt1 | contig 19954 bp, 20 predicted proteins | sample M_130807_EF_Meta_FD_187313 | JGI IMG/M metagenome (GOLD analysis project Ga0209400, IMG submission 187313) | Freshwater microbial communities from Lake Montjoie, Canada to study carbon cycling - M_130807_EF_MetaG (SPAdes) (version 2) | ecosystem: Environmental > Aquatic > Freshwater > Lake... | reverse complement strand
ACTACTATTGTATAAAAATAATATAAACAACCGCATTATGTTTTGATAATGTAAGTTAATGCAATATAAGGATTTCTAATATTAATAGCAGTACCAAGATTAGACAGAGCAGTTGCGGTTGTGACAAGATCAGGCATTAGAACTGTTGCTCCAGTCGCGTTGAAACTACCACCTATTATATTACCTTGGTCTCCATATCCAAAACCACCGCTATTATATCCGACTAACCCTTGGCCACTGCCAAGATTGTGAGCGTGTGAAGGTAATTGCTGTTGTGTTAATACAACACTATCAGAACCACCAGTAACTCCTAAACCAAAGTTTTCTGTATCTGTTCCACTTGTTCCACGAATTATTAATCCTTCTGTATTAGGGACTTGGAAGGTTAATAAAGTCATACTGGGAATAGTGCCTGAAAAACCACCAGTTCCATTTGCTTGAGGAACATCAAATGTACCTACATATGGCGTTGATGAACCAACATTGCCTAGTGGTGGAACAGAAGATAGAGTCATAATTAAACCATTAATTTCTGGGCCTGTGGCTGCAGTAAATCCAGCCATTTCAACCTTAGAGCCAACACCAATTGTTCTATTATATGAAGGTACTCCTGCTGAAATAGTAATTGGAATTGTGCAAACATTACCACTGATAGTATAATTACTACCACACTGATTGAAATCTGGTTGCCCAAAACCAACAGAATATCTTTTACCAATAGCAGTCCATAAATTAGATAGAGAACCAGCACCAGCTCTTAAGTAATTTGTACCATCACAATTCACCCAGCCTGCTGGTGGATCTACCGCTGCATTTAAAACCATTGTGCCTGTAACTCCATCACCTGGAGGACCTTGAGGGCCATTAGAGCCGGCTGGGCCTGCTGGACCTCGAGGACCTGCTGGACCTGGAACGACCGCATTAGAATCAGGGGCTACAATATATGAAAAATATTGAGAAGTTGCCATATACTATATTAATAGAATTAAAATTTACGAAGTTTTTGCGCCTCAAACTGACGCTGTAGTTCTTCTAGACGCTCTTTAAGTTGCTGAATCTCAATCTCGTAGCCGTTGATGATTGATTGAATGCCTGCTAATTGTGAAGCGTGTATTTGCTCTTCAGTCCATTCGTCTTCCATTCTCTTCCTTTTAGGCATTTCTATTATAAATCCGGTAAAATTCCTGGGCTGGGTATGTAGGTAATTTGTGGAGGGTTTATATAAAATGATGCTGTATAATTACCACTGCCTGAGTCATAGTAGTATAAATCTCTTGTTAAATTCGCACTATTTGCTAATATTGTTGTAACTGCTGTTGTAAACGTTGATACACCTGCTGTATCTTGAAAGGGACAAGAGGCCATTCCTTGTGCGACCCAATTTGTTGCATTTGCTACTGTTGTTGCTGTTGCTCCATTAGAGGCATATATCAATGAGCCGTGAATACCACCTCCTGAACCTTTACTAATAGCGTATTCTTGAAACACCTTATAAGTTCCTGGAAAAGGAAACCTGAGCGTGTTGCTTTGTAGGCGTGTTAATCCTGGTGTCCCTGATGTTGTCGTTGCTGTTGTTGTTATTACAGAGTTATTGAGAGTTGATATGAACGGATAAGGCTTGAAATTAATTGTTGAAACTCCAAGGCTGACTGTTGATAAATGACCTGTTATTTTAATGTTGTTGGCTGTTGATCCACCGTCTGTTGCTGGGTTAATATTTGTTGTGAAAGTGCTTCTATGAAATCCGAAGTTATAATAACCACCACCAGCAAGTGTTGGGCCATAGCCTATCTGCGCTCCAGCACTCAGAGGAAACAAGTTATTAGTAAAAATATTTGTAACACTATTGAAACCCACTATGCGGTCTATTGCTATTGTTGATGCCGTCATAGTATTTGTTGCTCGTAATGTTGATGTAAATATATTAGAGGCTTGAATATTTGATGCTTGAAAGTTAATTGAAGATATACTATCAGCAAATAGTGTGCCTGTTGATAATCTTAATGTGCTTATACTTGCAATTGTCGCATTACTCGCATATAGCCTCCCAATATTTGAAAGGGTTGTGTTATTAAAATTTATATTGCTTGAATCTATAAAATCTATCTGCCCTGCCTCTATTGTTACATTTGTAACCCCTGAGAGAACTAAACTATCCTGAGCGATAATCCCTACATCATTTCCTATTATAGAAGTATTACCTGTTGAGCTTAAGTTTATAGTATTTGAGGCTGTTAAATTAATATCACCATCAGAGCCTAAACTTACAGCAGTATTGTTTATTGCTATTCCGTTATTAGATCCATTATAAAGCGTTATGCCACCTGTCCCAAAAGTATTCGCTATAATGCTCCCAGTGCCAATAGCATTTATTTCTACATTATTACTGCCTCCTGATGCTAAAATTAGACGACCTGTTGCTGATACCAATTGAGCGTCTCCTTGCGCTCCAATTCCTATAGTTCCTGTTGCGCTTATTAGTGTATTTGAAAACGAGTTGAGAGTCAGTTCTCCATCGCATTGTGCGAATATATTACCAACAGCCCCTATATCAATATTACAACCTGATTGAATATTTACAAGAAGACCGCCACTTATACCGGTTTGTATTACACTTGCTAATAACACATTACCAAGTTCTGAAACTAACCCAATATTTGATAAACCATTTAGAAATATATCATCTGATTCTAAAACGATGCTGGATATGCCTCTCATAGAAATATTTGATGTTCCAACTATATTTACTGTTGTTGCACCAATATCAAGATTGCTTGATTGTATAGTTAATAAGTTTGAAGTGCTGTCAAATGCTATAGACGCTGACTTTGTATTACTCTCATTTGTAAATATCAGTTGAGTAGGATTTGAATTGAAGGCTGGATACTCTCTCAGTCTTATTTGACTATATACTTGTATAGGATTAAGAGACGCTATATAAACATTTGAATTAGCACTTAACGCAAGATTTGAATTAGCACCTATGACAATATCATCTGAATTAAAGTTTAACGAGCCTTCTGATGTTAAATCAATTATTGCTGATTTAGCAGTAGTGGTATTTTCAAATATTAGAGTTGGGAGAGAACCTAATGTATCATTTTGTCTCAAATACAATTGAGTATTAATAATCGCAGAAGTATCCACTGTAAGGTTTGATGTATTAATATTTGTTGTAGTAAAAGTTGTAATATTTGAAAAATTAATATTTGTAGCAGTAAGGTTTGATGTAATTATATTTGTAGCAGTGATTGTTGGAACAGTTATATTAGACGCAGTTATATTTGAAGTAGTGATTGTTCTAACAGCTATATTAGACGCAGTTATATTTGAAGTAGTAATTGTTCTAACAGCTATATTAGACGCAGTTATATTTGAAGTTATGAAGGTTGGCGCTGTTAAATTTCCTAATATACTTACGCTCTGTCTGAAGTCGCCTGTACCATTTACAGTTATATTTTTAATATTAAGTCCATTATAATAAATATATACATTGTAGTTATTAAGAAACGCAGAGCCACCTGAGTCTCCTATAACAAAATCGCCCTCGCCAAAAAACATAGCACCCACCACCCCTATTCCTGCCTCCACAGTTAGACCTCCTAATATATTAGTCGCACCTGTGAGCGTTGTCAATCCAAGAACATTCAAATCACCTGTGAGTTGTGCTAAACCTGTTACAGTTATTGCACCAGTTGCTTCTAATAGACCTGTAATAACTACACCACCATTTAGAAATGATATACCATACACATTAATAGCATTCGCCTCAATATTAACTGGATAAAAGTTGGCTACATAATATGAGTTAAAACTTCCAACATTTACATTCATTTCACCATATACATCAAGTGCGGTAGTATCACCAAGAGGATTGAACCCATATATAGACACTTGTGCTGGACTAAATTCTGTTACACCAATTTCTACAATACTATTATTTCTGAATGGAGCAACAGGAATACCTATAACTGTGTTGTTCGTAGAGCCTCCAATAACAGTTATTTTTTCAACTGTAATGTTTCTTATATTATTAATATCGTGTAAATATTTGGGAGGAAGGCCTATTACAATATTTGCTTCTGTATTAGCGTCTATATCACTATTCAAATACATACCACCATTTACATAGAATGCATTATTAGTATTTGCTGTGTTATTAAAATTCACTGCTCCTGATGTTGTTAATGTATTGAGCGTTGTATTATTTATTACATTTAAAGTACCTGTTGCTGTCTCACCAAATGTATTTGTTGTATTTGTTATTAAACTAGCTGTATCAATTACATTTGAGTTATATATATTGTAAGAATATATATTAGAATGTATAGAATTGGAAGATACAATAGTTGGTGCATTTAATGTATTAAAATTACCTGTTCCAACTGTTATAAATGAAAACCCATCACCTGTAATTGATCCAATAAAAGTTTCTTCTGGTGATGCTCCTACTTCCCACATTGTTGGAGTTCTATCACCTGTGAAAGCTGTCCAATTGATGTCGTCTCCGTTTGGTGATGTTGTGCTTCCAAATACATTTTGAATACATCTATATGAACCAACCCCCTCTACAAATCCATAATTACCTACATAGTAGTTAGAACCACTTTGCCAATTTACTATATTACTTGTTGGGGGTTGCGCTCGTGAAGGTGCTGTTGCTATATAGATAAAATTACCAGCTATATTACTATATGAGATTACATCACTTGTTCCATATAAGGTTCCTTGATTCCAAGGCAATACTGGTAAGAGAGTTTTGCCAATTCGGATTGCTCCTCCTACTAATCCCTCTGTTATAATTGTTGATACAAAGAGATTAGACCCATAGATATCTGTATCTGTTGTTATACTTCCAACATCTAATGAAGCGCCAGATATATTGTTTAACGTTGTAATTGATGATACAAAAAGATTTTCACCTCTTATTAGTTTGCCAAAGAAATTAGATACATTAGCTGTTCGTGAAGTGAGAGTAGTATTAGATAATGTTGTAATTGTTCCATTTACAGAAGCGAAAAGTGTTGTATTTGTAAATATTGAAGTTGTATTTACAAAAATAGCGTCATTTGCTGTGGTATTTGTGAAGTTTCCATTTGATGCTGAAACTCTATTCCTAATTGTAATATTGCTAGCTGTTATATTACTTCCAGTAAATTGTCCTCTTACATTTAATGTTGAAGTATTTATATTAGATCCAAAAAAACTTCTACTATTGTATATATTAGAAGCGAATATATTACTTCCAAAAAGTGAAGTTAAATTTACAATATTCTTATTATTTGCATTAATGTTGGCGATAGCAGGGAAATCCGCCCATTGCGATACGTTTGAAGCATTTGAAGCATCTGTAACTAATATACCATTAATATATAATGAAGCATTAGCACCTGTTAAAATTGTATTAGAAGATAAATGTACCTGAAAGGTAGATAATGTATTTGTATTCACATCACTTGAATTAACATTAATAGCATTAATTGTTGATGCCGTTGTCAAGGTTGTTGAAAGAAACTTCACATTTAAAAATTCAAAATTTGAAGTTATTGTAATTGGTTGTGTCCTGATATTTCCAGACCACAAGGCGCTTGTTGGGCCTGTTCCAGTCCAAGACATCTACTCTATAAATGCGTTTAATTTTAATACAAAATCGATAACTCAAAAAAGGCGTTATAATTTTGTGGAATCAAATAAGGATTGCCTTCTTCATCTAACAGAGTTAATTCTAAATTGTAAATTTCATTACTAACAGAGAGCGCCGGATACTGTAGTGATGAAGCTGTGTAGCTATTTATACCGAGTGGTGGAGCTTCAATTGGGATTGAGGCCAACAATGCTTTTTTATTCTGAGAATCAATACCTGAACCATTAACTACATTCAGATACACGTTCACATTCTGAATACCCAATAATATTGGCCAGCTATCGCCTTCTGTACCAATAGTATTCGCTTGTGGGACTCCTGTGCTAGATGCACAACCAACAAGTGAATTTGCGTTCCAGAAAATACCTCTATTGCCATAGCTCAGAGCAAAGCCCAATCTGGAGTTCATTGTTGGAGTTACTGAATAAGGAGTTGGGCGAGCAAAAGGCTGGGACTTTACTCCGCCAAGAGCATTCATTGTTAGTGCTGATATATAGGTATTCAAGCCTGGGAAGTCTGATGCTACAGGGCTATACCATTTTGAGGCTGTGTTGCCGGTAAATGTTATGCGACGAGTTGCCTGATTGTAGGCGAATGTTACATCACCACTCACCCAACGAGCGTTGTATGTTACATCATCACCGCCGGCGCTTGCAGCCAAATTGAGATCCGTTACTAAATCTGAAACATAGTTATAGTATTTATTCTTCACGAAGGCTGTGAAACTCGCTGCAGGAACGAACCAACTGGGGTGAAGACGAACTATTTGAATATCCGCTAGAGATATTGTAGCGCCTGATGACTCAGTTCTCGCATAGCAGAAAATGAGCTGACCATTCGCGTCGTTGAGCGGAAGACTGGAGTTAATGAAGTTAGCTCTGTTTAACTGAATACCTTTAACATTCAACATAGGAGTTTGTAGATTATTTACAATACGATTGTAAAAACCATTGTTTGCTGATGTACCAATAATCTGGTCGTCGTGGCTATTGACTATTACTCTGTCCGGTCTGTTAGTCGTAGCCATTATAATAGATATTTAGAAAATTATTCATAGGTTAGTTTCAACTGTAAAGTGATTACTGAGTTATTTGAAAAGAAATAAGGCTGGTCGTTGTCTGTCCTAAACTCAAACTCTATGCTGTAGATATCATTATCAATCTTGAATAGTGGATTATCAATGAAGTTAGCCGAGAAGGTTACTCCAAGATTTCCACAATTCAATGGCATTATTCCTAACAAGTTTGTATTTCTAACTGTATCAGTTGTTGAACCTCCTAATATACGAGTATATATTGTTATTGTTGATGAATACACTAGATTGCAGAATGAATCAGCCGTGTAAGGTAAAAATGAAATGAATGTTGGCTCTACTCCCAGAGATAGTGCGTCGTTTAAGGCGTAGGCATAACTTGGCACAGGTCGTAAGCGATTTATAAATAATGTAACAAGACTTCCAGATTGAAATGAAGAAGGAATTACTTGGAATGGAGTTATCATTGTTGCGCCATTCCATGTAAAGCCTAATATACGATTGAGAGTTTGATTGTTAATTGGTTGTGGGCTTTTATTAATTGTGTAAGGCTGTCCTGGTATTCCTAATTTTCTTAGAAATTGATATTGATTACCAAAATCATAATATTGTGAAATATAATTCATTCCTGTGTAACATTCAAATTCTGATGGATCCCAAGGACTTGGTTCATATAATATTTCCCAATAGTCTTCATTATCAGGAAGAATACCATTACTTGGTTGAAGCGCTCTAAACATTCCTGAAATGCCATCATTGTAATAAACAATTGCTCCTGTTTGATAGGATATTAAGTTACTATATACTCCATCAGCAGGTGGTGGAACATTTTGTGATAATAAAGTTGCGTCCCAATAGTTGCCTTTGTAATATATAGACTTTGAACCAGGTAGAAAAAGATGGTCTGCGTTCCATTCTAAATCAACTTGCTCTCCTTGTAAATAAATTACATTTGGATCATTGTATCCACTTAATAAGTATGTATTCCAAACAGTTGTGTCATCATATTGGTATATAAACCAACTTGTTAATGGCGAGGCGTTATCCGGTGGATATGTAAGTTCTGGTGTGCGATTATAAAAAACTGCTTCTTCCTGACCTTCTGGAGTATATCTTACAAGGCTTTGTGGTGGGTAATATGTGTCTGCGTTCCACAAAGGAATTGTATTTGGAGTAGTTGTATTTAGTCCTTGAAAAACAAACTTATTAGCTGATCTAGAATATACTATTTGTATTTCATCTGGGTCTGCTACTGGCGCATAATCACGAAAAGGAGTCAGCGATGTTAAAGTGTTTCCAGCATTATTAGCATAAGCTAAATCCCCTAATGTTGTTGCAAATTCTAAAGCAGTTTCTAAATCCTCATAAGATGAGTATGTTTTATTAATTGGATACAATTCAGGCTGTATTATAAGTTCTCGTTTATAATATGAAGGTAATATTCTAACACAAAACAAATTAAAAATATTTGGTGATTCGTATTTAATTGATGAAGATATCGCCCAAAACGCACTATCTTCTTGTGGCTCTTGAGAACCTGTTGCTTGAATACAGACCCAATTGAGATTTTTCTCTTGTTGATTTGAAATATGTGTAACTTGGTCTCCTATATTGTAAAAAGCTTCACTATCCCACGAGTTCCATTCAATATTCTGCGTAGCCATCTTATAAAACCAAAAGCACAGTGCATTATCTGGAATATTTACTTGAGCTTGTGGAGCATTCATAGTCAGAAGCTGAAGGCTCTTTACATTTAGAGCAGGTCGTGGTAAATTAACAGTGAAGGAATTAAATGAAGTTTCTGAGACTGAAGAAGTATATGCGGTTGGTTGTAATGCGCTTGTTGAAGATATGGCAATCAAAGAAGGCTGATTTAAAACTGACTGATAAGTAGTTTCTAACTTTACTAATTTAACCTTCTCTGCTTCATTTACAGCCTGTTGTAGTTCTTCATTTACTTGACGACTTAAATCACGGCTTCTTGCTAAAGCCTCAATATTCATCTCTCTAATAATAATATTTTTAAAAAATTGAAGGTTTTTTTGATGCTTTAGGTGGTCAGTAAATACAGGGATTAGAGCATCATATACAAGATGGGTAAGATAATTGTTCCGACTCGTCCAGGGCTCTTAGAACAGTGTAAATCCCTTGATTGTCATGAATTAGCACATAATCGTGTAATTTGTAGAACGAATGAGTTTAAGTATAGATTGTTGGAATGGAAACTTAAATGGGCAAGAACCTCATTAAAGAGAATGGGAACGAGTGATACTATAAATATTGGTGAATATAAACTAGTAGAACGAAAGGTAGCGTCTCTTGAAGCAGAACTCGCAAAACTACCATATGTAAAACATTGGGAGAATTTATCCTGAGAGTAATACATACTATCAGGATAAAAAGATAATGATATAAATTTAGATTTTTTAGCTGAGCCTATGACGCTGAATAGGTCGCTCACGCTCCCATAATTGTGACTGCACCTGATTTTGCAGAAATTATTTTGGTTGCAACGAGGATCACATAGGGTGTGTAGCCAGCATAAGGTGCTGACAAAATTGTTGTTATAAGTTGACTGCCAGATGCGCCGGCAAGTGAAACTCCATCTAAGTCAAGTGGTTCAGAAGCGCCCTTCACTGTCTGAAATCCGTACGAAGGTATGAACGAATCGGCAAAAGCGAATTTTGTAGTGCCACCAGACGCAAGAGAAGCAGTCTCATAGACGGCTGCAGTTCCAGCAGTCTCACCATTAGTTGAGTTGCCCCATAGCACACGATTGATTACCGAACCGTTCTCATTGCGAGGAGAACCATAGGCAGCCAGTGACATATTGAACATTGACGCATCACCCTGTGCAGCGACCTGAGGATATACCTGTGAGCCAATTCTGAACTGAACTGACCAGACGCCTGCGTGGCTGAAGCAAGACTGGCTGGGGTAGTGCATCGCCTGCTGGAGCGCTGTGGGAATCTGAACCACGTGCGCACGCAACAGGTGATTTGTCGCACGAGAAACAATTACACTGCTCTCAACTAGCGCAGAAGAAGAGGTTGAAATCGCACCACCCGCAGTTACAATAGAAGACTCAAAAGGCAGGTTGAGGCCAGAATCACCAGCATCACTCGCCACTTTCTGAAGGAGCGCCATGTAGGGCTGTGCTGGTACTACAACGTCGTACTCCAGCGAGACCTGGCTGAGCGAATAATCAACATCGGCTGCAGCACTGTTCTGGAATAGCGCCTCACCAGGAGTGCCAGCAATCAATACAATGCTCAGTTCGCCGAGCAGAGCAATTGGCAGGTAAGTCTTCATACGACCAACACCGCTCATTAGACCAAGAGGAATTGAGCGCTGCTCACCTACTGTGTTGTTCCACTGAGGCGCTGCAGCACGAACGCAACGAGCGCTGATGTCCGCAAGATTGAGCGCAACATTGCCCCAAGAATTCTGAGTGCCGAGCGCATAAGTGGCTGTAGGAGTAGTTACATCAAGATCTGGGTTTAGAAGTTCAAAACCTTGTAGCGAACCAGCAGACTGGTAATACGAACGAGAGCCGCCCAGTTTCATCTCAACATTTGTCAACTTCATTGCATTTTGCACGTTGTCCAGAAGTTGTCCATTCATTAAAATCTGTACCGTGGTAAAAGGGTGGCCATCATCTGGTACAGTGCTTGTACCACTCACACGAATGTTGTAGTTCAGGACAATGGAAGCAGGGTCAATTAAGCCACCCTGGTCAGCGATTAAAAACTGAATCTGGGCATTACCAGCACCAGTGCCGCTTGCAACAACGCCGTAACTCTGACCCGACTGAGGGGTCACCCTGCACCTCCGCCTTTGTGTGAGAATGCTTGAACGACTTAGTCCAGTAACTCTGGCCGCATCAGGGACTACCTCTTCAAATGGTGAAAGATCTCCAGACTGATTGAGAAAAGACATTATACTTAGTAAATATAAAATAAATTTAAAAATTTTAATTCTTGCTCGCCGTTTCTAACTTTTGAAGGCGCTCCTCGCCTCGCTCCTCGTCGCTCGGTTCGCTCTTGTAATTTGACTTCTTACGTTTGCCGATGTGTTTTAACATTGCTGAAACGTTCATATTTGCCTTGTCTTTTATTTCTCTGAAGACGGCTGGATTCTTCATAAATGAAGCCTCCTTGTTATTTAACATTGTCTCTAAGCCGATTGTAAAGTTGTCTTTGTGGCGGGGCATCTATAGTAAATGTCTATAAATTAAATCGGGACTTGAAATCTCGTAACGAGGCTTCTAACGTTGGTTTGTTCCACAAGAGCCAACGACTTAAAGCGCCCGCAGTGGTCGGGTCATTGAAGTTTTCTCTTGTTGAATGACGAGCAATGTAAGAGTCTTTTCGCTCCTCTGAACGATTGCTTCGGAAATCTGAATATCCTGTGGCCCCGAAGTGTGTTGTCTTCGTTCGGCCATTTCCAAGGTCAAAGACGGCTACATACTTCTTTTCGTCACGTGGCGATTTTTTCAGAGATATTAATTTCATTCTATGTAATAAGATGAATTTATTATCTGAGAAAACTAAAATATGTTATGAATGCAAGGTTGAGAAGCCGTTAGACTGCTACAACAAAGCGATAAAAGCAGCAGATGGCTTTGCTTATCGCTGCAAGAGTTGTTACAACGGACATTTGTTTTCGTTACGAGTCCAAAAACGTCTGAACGAATTCAAAAAGTCTGTACCAAGTAATGAATTTGAGGTTTCATTTAGGTAATTTGGGGCTGGGGGGAACGTTAAACGTTACGGGTAGGCCCAAAATACCCCTTTAACGTCTTAACGCTCATATTTTACGTCATAAAACATTTGTAGAGGCTCTTGTTTTATATCATACGTTAAGAGTTAATAGTATATATATAAATATATAAATAGAAAGAGGGTATACCCCCCCAAAAAAGCGGGGAGTAGGGTAAATAGCCGGAGGGTATGAAAAGGGGGGTATTAACGTTTAACGCTTAACTCAAGACTCATTTGCTAAATATTCAACAACTTTTTCTCGTTCAATGACATATTTACGTACGTTGAATGGTGTTCGTTTAATAATTCCACAATCTTTACTTGACATTGTACTCATAAAAGTTCCAAACGCAGTGGTTGATATTCGCTGCATATTATTTTTAAAATGCCAGTTATTAAATAATTCCAACCAGTCAGAGGCTTTTCTGTAACATTCAGTCTCTCCTTCAGGAATTCCAAAATCTTCTTCAGACTCACAGATCCATTGTAACACAGGATGAATAGATTCCTGTTTCATTTCATTATAAAGTTCAGTTTTAGGACGATTGAGATGGTTGAAGTCGCTCAAATCTACCTTCATTAAATAATCATAGAATGCTCTTGCTACTGCTTTGTCTTTCATCACCGCAACTAACTCTTTGAAATACGTAGCATCTTTTATCTTTGAATCAGAAGACTCAAACATTACATAGCGCCTGTCATTATCTTCAACAATCAGAGCGTCTTTGTTGTTAGTTGTCATAATGATACGCCCATAGTTCGGAGCAGTTACAGAATCTTTACCTTTACCTTCATATTTCAGACTATCAGTAGTTGCTAGACGTTTCAAGTCGTCTTGATGCTTCGTCATAAACCCTTTGTTGAATTCTTGACAATGTAATAACAATTTACCATTATATTCGTTGTTAAAACGGCTTAGCAATTCATAGGGATTCCCTACAGGACAGTATAGATGATTACCTATCACTTCTTTTCCGAACCAATTAATTAAAATGTCTTTACCTGCTCCTTGCTTTCCATAGATTAATATAAGCATCCCACAAAGTGTATCGGGCATTTGCACAATCTGAGCGAGGTATTGAATGAAGAACTTAGAACCACCAGCGGTATTTCCAGTTATAATATCAATATGTTCAAATATCTTTAAAAGATCTACATTCTTCTCTGACACTGTGAACGTAGCCAATGGTGGAACATAAATATTATAAATATTGTGAGGACATTTTGAATTGTCTGGATAGTAGCCAATGTTGTTATAAGTTACTTTGGACGGGTCAGTAACGTACTTGTCATAGAAGGGATAGTTTTTTTTTACTCCGTTCTTATCTTTAACAGTATATCTTTCACTTCTTAGCAAGTCTTGAAAACTGCCTGGACTGTATGCAACAATACCAAACTGAGTTTTTTTAACATATATTGGTTTCGGTTCTTTAACAAAAAAGTGGTCTTCTTCAATAAGACATTTCATGGACTTGTAAGACAAAGCATTGTATTTGGCTCTTATCTTCTTGTACTGTGCTTCGTCTGCTTGTCTTGACAAATATAAAATGCTTCCAATGCCCCTCCTGTTGCTTTGTCTAAGGCCTCTCCACAATGTTCTTGTTTTGGTTTCATCATGATATTTACATTTCTTAGACCAGTTGTTAAATAAGTCAAACCCATCTTTTGAATAAATATTGTAGATTGTTTGGCCCATCTTGTACCATTCGTCCCAGTTAGGTCTTTCATTTGGAATATTTTCAAGATGTTCCTTTATTTCTTCATCTTCAACAGGTATACTAAGTTCTTTCTTACATTCTTCAGCATCTTCTACAGGGTCATCTAAAATATATTCTGAAATGGAATCCCAAAACTCTGGGCATTCAGCCACCGATGAAATCCCTGCCCCTGGCTTGATAGACAAATACTCATATTTCACATTTTGAAATGTGTAAGAAGATCCTTCAGTTGCAACAGTATGAACTAAAATGTCAACTTCCGCATTGTCTTTGTCCTTCAAAAGGGCATTTGCTAAATCTTCACATTTGATTTTAGGACGTATATTAACATTGTCTTCTAACTTCGGAAGTTTGAAATAGAAGTGAATACCTCCTGAACCAGTTTGTACTACGTAATTACAATGTAAATAGAGCATTTCATATTGTGTATCATTCATTACATCTTTTGCTTTATGGCCATTCTTAACATCAATATCTATTACATAGAATCCTGCTTTCTTGATACTTAACATCCAGAAATAAGGGTCAACATTTACATTTGGTGTGGCTTTTATATTTTTTAGTTCAAAACGGCTCTTTGAAGTCCATCCAGCAAACGGAACAGTAGCACCCTTTGATACTCTTCCTTTTGTGTTGTCGTAGGATGGATTACAGGCTACTGCTGTCATAGGAATATTTTGAGATTTAGCAAAATGTATGACGTCAGCAATGGGCATTTTACTATCTAAATATATAATGTGGCGGCCGTTTAAACTAATTATCGTCAAGGGAATTTTCAAGTAGCCGGGGCAGGCTGAGTGACCTTTTTGGGCCTCCCTATAGGCTTACCAGTCGGCTTATATCGCTTCATCATGTACTCCCTCATACGGCGTCTATCGTAGTCTAAACGCTTCAGAGCGATTAATATATCACTTACTGACAAGCCATTCTCAACAAGTACTAAAATATCATCAATAAGTTCATCCACAATATCTTGTTTGGTAGTTGAAGACATCCTTCCCCTATTACTAATATATATAAGAGACGACTATTTAAATATCCTATACGTATAGGTAATTAGGGACACAATGGCTACACGTCAGAGTTATAAGTGGCGATTTATAGAAAATATTTTAAGATTATCACCTAATGCGTCATCAATTGAGGAGGCGCTGAAACAGTGGGAGGTGATCTACAGTAGAAAAGGACAGGGGATTGATGACTGCATTTGTACTTATAAAAATATAACAAACTTGAGATTTGCTAGAAACATAATTACAAATGATGAAATTATTGTAGGGTCTTGCTGCGTTCAGAAGTTTGGAATCCGAAATGGTGAACGTAGCGTTGTTAGATGCCGTGAATGTCATAAACATTTGACAATGAATAATAAATATCTTGTATCATTATATGAAGCAGGAATTGATGTGAACAATAGACTACAAATTATAGGTCACGACCGCTGTGCTAAATTAATTCAATCCAGATACAGAGATATACTTGATACAATACAGAGAGAACCAACTACAGGTAGTATTAGAACTTCAACACAGAATATGATTAGAAATTTCGTTATTTATTTTAGAGGGGCTATAACTGAAATGAATGTTGATAGTAACAATGAACTAACAATTCATTCAGATGTTAGATATAATAAATATTTAGAAATGTTAGAAATAATTTAATCTCTCCCTAATAGGATGGCTGAAAATTTCATAGAGGTAATGCCTTCAGAGAAAAAGCCAATAGATAAACGCATTGCTAAAATGGAATTAGATTTCTTACCACAAATACCAGCCACATTTCTCATTTTGGGTCAATGTGGTTCAGGCAAGTCAAGTTGCTTGTGGAGTCTTATGACAAAAGGATATGTTACGGGCAAGAAGAAGAAGTCTGTGTTTGATGAACTTATCATATACCTTGGTACGTTAGACGCACGAGAAAGTTTTGAACGAATGCCTGTAGAAAATAAACTCATTCTTACAGAGTTTGACCCTGTAGATTTTGACGCTTACTGTGACGACCTTAAGGCGCATCAGATGGAAAAACTTTCAAAGGCTAAACCCATGTTGAACTCTTGTATCATATTTGATGATTTTTTCGGAGCAAACTTGATGAAGAAGACCAAAGTAGGAGGCGCACCACCAGTTGAGAAACTTTGTTTAACAAGTCGCCACGAACAGAACAGCACAATCTTCTACTGCTCTCAGGCTTACAAGAACTCAGGATTTACAAGTCCAGCAGTAAGAGCAAATATTACAACAATTATCTTGTACAAGATGGCTCGTAATGAGGTCCGAAAGATTGCGGAGGAGTATGCAGAAAATTATGAAATAGATGAATTCATAGAACATTACGATAAGGCAATGGCACGTAGACCATACAACTTCTTAGTTTGGGATAGACGAAGAGATATGTCAAAGGATCGCTGGACAGAGGGCTTTACAAAACCGTTGCCACCGTCTAAAAAATCTGTTCAGTTTAATACGATTGAGGAAATGAGTGATAGTGAAATGTCGTCTTCAGACGGGGAGTGATTTTTTTAGGACGATTTTTTAGAGCCAAAGGGCAATTTTAGCATTATCAAATGCTCTTTTAGCATCCCTATAAGACCAATCATGTCTCATATCATTATATAAACGTCTATTCAAATTGAATGTTTCATAAAGAGGATGTCTAGGATTAAACCAATCAATCTCAAAGAATTGTTCAATCACATAAAGCACAATATTATCTTCAGTTATGAATTGTGAAATTTGATATTTAGATACAGTTTTTAGAAGAGAACTATATAGCAAATCATAGAATACAGAGCGATATACTTCTTGAGCCATTTTGTACTGCTTTTTTGTTCAGAACTGACCACCTAAAGAGGCGGCGGCGGCCATCAATTTTTTGACATTCTTAGTAATTCATAGCGTATTATAACAACTATAGTGTGTCATTCTTCATTCGCACAACCAATGCACAGATTGAAATTATTTGCGTAATATTAATATCATCAACAATCTTACAATCACCAACAAGTTCATAAAGACGATTTAACTTGTTCTGAACAACTGCTAAATGGTCTACAACTGGCTCAGGCTCAGGTACAGGCTCAACAATCTTTACTTTACGAACACTCTTCTTCTTCTTAACAACAGGCTCAGGCTCAACAACTGGTTCAGGCTCAGGAGCAACTACAGGCTCAGAAGCAACTACAGGCTGTTGGGTCTCAAGCCACGCAATATGCTTGTTACTAATTTCGTGTTGCCATTTAATATACTTCTTATACACTGACCCACACTCACAATTAACCTCACTTCTATCCTTCTTTGCTGAATAAGTAACATTAGCAGCACGTCTATTTGCCTTCATCACCTCGTTCTTCTGCTTCAGTTCGTTGATCTTGTCAGCCATTGTATATACTATTATTTATTAAACTGACTCAACCTTTACGTTTTTTTTGCCATCAATTTTTATCCATTTTTCATTTTTTATCTCTTCTACAAGTATAATGCCATACAAAACAGTCAAGGTTGCAGGAGGCTACAAAGTTCAGTCAGAGAGCGGAACATACTTGTCTAAGAAGGCTCTTTCAAAGACAAATGCGAACGCACAGCGTATTGCGGCCACATTATCTTCCCTTGGTATTAAGAGGAAATGAGTCAAACGGCCTATGTAATAAACTTGGACAGTCGCCCAGATCGGTGGCGCACTATGTGCGAGTTATGGAGTCCATATTTATCATTAGAACGTGTATCCGGCATTGTGATTCCAGATGATGATAGACCGCATGGAGATTGTGCTGCGGATGGTTTAGGACAAACGCACATGAAGTTATTACAAGAGGCTGTAGCACGAGGTGATAAAACAATTCTAATAATGGAAGATGATGCTGTTCCAGAGCCTGGGTGGTACAAGCGATGGCTGGAGCAGAAAGAATGGTTAGATAGTCATTTGGACGATTGGGAAGTTTTCAATGGTGGTGCGCACCAACTCAAAAGATGTTCTGGTATTGTTGAACTGACATATAGCGCACTATTGGATTCACACAATTGTGCAGCGTCTCATTTTATGTATTTGAACTTGAAAGCATTGGATAATTTTTTAAAATGGGATAATAAAATAACAATTGACACCTTCTATTGTTATATAGGTTTCAAGTTGTATTGTTCGTATCCGATACTGGCCAAACAAGCAGATGACTATAGCAATATTATTAATGAAGAGCGCAAATGGGAAAATACATATATTTCAAATGAAGTACATTTTAAAAGACACCTCGGCGATTTGTACTATAAATATTCTGTCAAAATAAAAAATTGATAGGCGATTTATGCGCTTCAAAATCCCATCAAATATAATATCATTAATTAAAAATGCGACTATTAGAACTATTTTCCGGTACTAAATCAGTTTCAAAAGCAGTGGGACATTTGTATGAAGAAATAATATCTCTTGATGTTTTGAACAAAAATAATCCAACAATAGTATGTGATATATTATCGTGGGATTATAAACAATATCCACAAGGGCATTTTGATGCTATATGGGCATCCCCACCTTGTACTGAATATAGTAAAGCAAAGACAGTTGGTATTAGAAATTTAGATCTTGCAAATAATATTGTAAAGCGCACGTTAGAAATAATACAATATTTTAATCCTGATAAATGGTTTATTGAAAATCCTGCAACAGGTTTATTGAAGAATCAAGAATTTATGGAAGGCATTCCTTATTATGATGTAGACTATTGCCAATATGGAAAAGATTATAGAAAAAGAACAAGAATCTGGACAATGAATACTAATTTTGAACCTAAATTATGTAATAAAAAAACGTGTACTAAAGTTGTTAATAATAAACATATAGCCAGTTGTGGAAATGGATATTCAAGTGACATTAAAACTACTTCAAAATATTCAGGTACAAAATATACAAATAAATTAGTTACAAAAGATGAGAAGTATTCAATACCAGAGCAACTTATTAAGGATTTATTTAATTAAGACTGCGGCCAAAATTTCAAAATATTAAATATCGGCAAAATATAAATGGAGACCCTGAAATATACCCGAGAAGACATCAAGAAGCAGATTACAGAAATGAGGGATTCGTTTAATCATTCAATTGACACTTTGGACAGAGTGTTTGACATTGCGTTTGAGTTAGATTGGAATGCTACAATGTTCAAGGCTGACCATCCTGTAGTTAAGACTGCGAAGTCAAAGCGCAAGACTAAGGATTTAGAAACTTATAAAAATATTATAAATAATCTAAGTAACAATGTTCCCGTCGCTGATGCTGAAACAGGCAGCGATCCGGTCGTATCAACAGTTTCTGAGTGCGCAACGGAAACCACCAACGACGTTTCTGAGGTCGCCGTCACCGCCCCCACCACCACCACCACCACCACCACCACCAAAGCAAGAAAGACCCGCAAAGCAGCCAAAACTAAAGCCAGTGAGTCTGAAGAAGTTGATGAAGGAAGCAAATCAAACATTACCGAAGAAGGTAATAAAGCAACAGATTAAGGAGGCAAAGGAGTTAGAAGAATTAGAAAGACTAGAACAAGAATTTGTACAAGAATTGTTGGCTCAAGAAGAAAGACTTGAAAAGGCCAGACAGAAATATGCAGAAAACAAAGAACGTGAACGTGAGAGATGTAGACAAACATATCTTGCAAACAAAGAAAAACGAATAGCCAAAATAAAAGAATATCACGAAACAGATTACTACAAGGCTTGGAGGTATGATTATAACCGCAGAGAGGAGACAAAGAAATTTAATAGAGAATACCAGAGAGCATGGAGGGCTAAGCAGAAGGCCAAATGTGCTTCTGAGTCAAATAATATTCATAGTAGTCAATCCGATTCTCATACGGAATGTCCGTGAATATCCACATCAATGCATTTAAATATGATCTTCTATCATTTCTAAGTTCATTTAGTATTTTCTCATCTTCAGTATCTTGTGCAGGAATAATAGCATTAATAGCATTTATAACATCTTTGGGATTATCAAGAAACTCTTGTACAGTAGTATAGTTCGTAATTGTACTTAATCTGTTTATTTTAGTTTTATAGATTCGTATAGTATTTGTAGAGAGGACTTTTGTCGTAACAGGATATTCAAACTTAGATTTCTTTGGCATCGTGATATTTAGTATTTATAAAAAGATTAAGCCGCCTTCAAATTTATAAATGTCGGCGATTATTTTGGCAAAAAAAAAATTGATGGCCGCCCCCCGCCCCTTAGCCAGTCAGTAAATAACAAGGATTATACAAGATGGCCACGTATCCGCTGCTCCCTGCTGTGCCTGAGGATGGCTTTGAGAATGTTGAGTATCCGTTGCTCCCTGCTGTGCCTGAAGATGGCTTTGAGAATGAAAGTGATGATCTGAACGACAACGAAGATGTTAATAAGTTTATTGACAAAATTAGAATTATATTAAAATCTTATATTGATAAAGATATGTTTATTGAGATTTTATCAGTAAAACCTAAATCTATTATCCCTCGTGATATAATGACAAAGATTAATAGTTATATACTGAATGAAATTAACTTTAGATATAATTTTATCATCAATCCATCATTTAAACCAAGTAGAGAAATAGTCAAAACTATACAAGATAATTTCTTTGATGATTTAAGAGTGAAATACCCTTACGATTAGTGTAAATAATATTTATAAAATGTGGTGAGACTTTATTGATAAAGACGTAAAAACTGGTTCATAAAAACGTAGGTGTTTAGTTCAGACTTTAGCGAAACTCTGAATGAAATTGGTGGCTCTCGGAGAGTCAGAGGGGACTCTTGATGTTTTTGTA
>Ga0209400_1001332_pt1 | contig 19984 bp, 15 predicted proteins | sample M_130807_EF_Meta_FD_187313 | JGI IMG/M metagenome (GOLD analysis project Ga0209400, IMG submission 187313) | Freshwater microbial communities from Lake Montjoie, Canada to study carbon cycling - M_130807_EF_MetaG (SPAdes) (version 2) | ecosystem: Environmental > Aquatic > Freshwater > Lake... | reverse complement strand
TATTTTTTAGCAGGAATAGTTACATTAATACCAATATTTATAACTGTATATTTAACAGTTGTTGTTATCGATCTTTTTTCAAAGATAGTTCCGGATGCTGTAAATCCAAACAAATATCTTCCCTTTAAAATACCGGGATTAGAAATCTTTATAGCGCTTATTATTACGACTTTTATTGGGATGATCTCCCTAACTTATTTTGGAAAACAGTTCTTATTGTTAGGTCAAAATTTACTAGAAAGAATACCTGTAGTTCGCTCAATTTATTCAGGTGTTACTCAATTCACCAAAAGCTTTCAAGATGATGGATCTGCTAACAAAAAAGTAGTTCTAATTGAATTTCCAAGACCAGGAGCTTGGGCTGTAGGTTTTGCAACTAATGAAACTGGAAAGCCTATATCTCCAAAGATTAGCGATAATTTAACTAGTGTTTTTATACCTACAACACCAAACCCAACTAGTGGATTTTTAATCTTAGTTCCTAAAAAAGATTTAGTTTTCTTAAATATGAATTTTGAAGATGCTATGAAATTTATAATTTCAGTTGGTGCAGTAGGTGAGTTAAAATAATTTAGTTAACTTTTTACTCCAAGGGTTTTTTTAATAAGTTGCAGGAACATGGACTTTTTAAATAAGCTACAGCAATAGTTCTTCTGTCATATATAAAATCTTCATATAATCTTATGAAAGTTGATTTATCTTCGTGGTATTTTTCATATATACTGGGATTTGATTTCATATAGTTTTCATATCTTTCAATTGCTACTTCTGGCTTTACAACGTCTACATATTCAGTGTCCCAACTATTATCAATTGGCAATAGTTCGTCTTCTTTAGCAAACCACAAATCATCACAGTCATTCATTCTCGCTTCCTTGTATTCAGGGTATAGTTTATCAGTCCTAATAAATTTTATATCTTTGCTATAAGACATAGCTTTCTCCTTTTGAGTTGTTAATTTGAATTTTTAAAATTTTGAGAACTTAAGAACTTCGTACGATTTAAATATACTAATTAAATATGGCTAAAGTTTGTATTTTATTAAGATTTATAAGAAAGAATAAATCCTTTAATTAATTTATCAGCTTCAGAGTTTTCAGAATAATCACCATCTATTAAGTAATGAACTCTGCCTTCGGAGAATAATTTATTTGCAATACTAGAGGATTTTTCATTATCTTTTTCATAAACGCAGATATTTTTTCCAGAGTTTTTATGGTTCACTGAGAAGCAGGGCACATCCGTCTCTCCATCACCAAAGAATATTATATTTTCAAAAGGTATATGAGCTTTGTTGTTCACATCTTTCTTAGCATTCACGCCTGTCTGATCAAATACATCAAATGTTCCTTTATTTATTCGGTATAAAAATTGAACTTTATTTGAGTAATTAACAGAAAGTTTAGGCCAGATTCCTTTGTCATTATCGTAAATATAAGAAGAAGCATAAACTAAATTAATATCTTTAATAAATGAGCATCCTTTAATTACATCAGAAAGTCCTGATGAAATTATATAGTGCTGTACTTCAATATTATTATTTTTTCCAAAATCTTTAATCCTAGCAAACCACTCGTTAACACCTTTAAATAATTTAAGTTCTTTTCCATATTGTTTAAATGTTTCTGCATTTACCTTGAGGCCTGATGATCGCATTTGTTGTTCTAATAACATTAGATAAGCAAGAGTAGGGTCGCAGTGATTTTCTCTTGCGTAATTTGCAACCTTAATCCAGAAATCTTTTGGTTCTATTTTGCAATCGTGAAGTAGTTTTTGATCTTGCATGTAACCAGAACAAAGCGTTCCATCAAAATCATAACAAAGGGCAATTTTTTTCATACAGCGCGTTTAAATAATTCAGGATAAAATGAGACTAGAACAAAAGCAGCAACATAAAAACCTATAACTAAAAGATTTAAATAATAATAAATTTTTACAGCCTTAGATCTAAGTTTTAGATCATTCTCACTATAATATTGAATATTAGTTGGCTCTTTTATTTTTGCAGGAAATATTAAAAAAAATATAATTAATAGTAAGCTTAAGTGTGTAAAGGTCATTATTTTTTAGGCATCAAACTTGCTTGCACAAACTTGTCTTTAAAAGTTTCATTTGCAAATTTCTTAATATCATTTTTATGAATTGATTTAACGATGACATCAATTGCATTAATCATTTGTAAGGGTTCATTATCTTCATAATAACCGCTAATAGCTCCCACTAACCAACGATTACTTTCTCGGTTAATTAAATAGTTTGTGATCTGCCCTTTAATTGCGTCGTCTAAATAGTGCTGCGGAAAATCACCTTTTTTTAACTTCTCCAGAACCTTATCTATTTCAGTGAATATTTTGTCTTTATTTTTAGGATCGGAATCAAACTTAATCACTAGGGTATATTTTTCATCGGGTATTTTGGTAATACCGTAATCCTGAACAGAAATTGAATAAACTAAATTTTGTTTTTCTCTTATCTCTTCATGCAGCATTCGTTTCAATAGAGTTTGCGTTATATAAACCTTAAATCTATTCTTAACGTTATTCTTAAAATCATTCACATATGCCTTAAAATGAGTGCTTTGATTTTCAAGGTTCTCAAAAACTTCAAACTTTACTAATCCTCTTTCTACGCGCACGCCATCATCTACATACTTTTCTTTTCGCCCTGTATTTGGAAGACTACCTAAATATTTTTCAATTAATTTCTTAAATTCATCAATTTTAAAATCTCCTACAAAAGTAAATCTAAAATCACTGCCGTCTTGAAATCGTTCTTTATAAAAGCTTTTAACATCATCAATATTAATCTGATCAATATCTTTATCAGTTAAGCTTTTAATTCGTGGGTGATTTTTAAAATAAGTTTCTGCAAATTTTACAGCAAATCTTCTTTTAGGATCTGCAGCCACTAACTTTAAAGATTCTTTTAATTCAAATTTTAGTTTTTCAACTGCAATGGGATTGTAATTAATTTCCTCAAAGTGAAGATAAATTAGTTCAAATAATTCTTTCTGGTAAGCTGTAATCGTTCGTCCATATAGACCTTCCCGTTCCTCTGAAAATGAGGTTTCAATAGATATAAAATTTGGGTTATATAAATCATAAATTTCATTTCTAGTAAAACTACCTAAACCACTATCGTTAACAATTCGTTGAGCATTTTGTGCAGAATATAATTTTGGCAACGGAATATAAGAATAACCTCCAGGGCTTCGAGCATTAAAACTAAATTCTTTTTCTCTAAATTTAGTAGGTTTTAGAAAAACCTTCACTCCATTTGCAAGATGTAATTCGGTAATATCTAAATTTGGATATTTAATTTCTTTAACGATTTTAGATCCAGTTAATTTTTTATTAATCAGTTTTTTACTAGCTAAAGTAAAATCGACTTTAAGTGTTTTTGTATTAGCGATTTCGCTCTCATAGTTTAAAAACATTTCTTTGGTGATTAAATCTTTATATTTTTCAGGACCTTTAACTAAAATAACACGATCATCGGGCTGATAAAACTTTAAGAAAAAATTGTTAATATCTTCAAGTTTAATTGTTTTAATAACTTGTTTTGCAAGTTCAAACTCATAGTCAATTCCACTCACCATTTCTTTTTCTAGAAAATGACTTTTGTATTCATCTAAAAGATCCACAGATTTTGTTGTATTCTTTTGAGTAAGGGAGATTTCTAGACTTAATAATTTATCTTTTTTAGCAAGTTTTAGTTCATCCTCGACAAAGCCATGTTGCTTTACTTTTTCGATTTCAGTTAAAAGAAACTTTATTCCTCTTTCAAAATCATCCTCTTTGACGTGTGCCGAGGTATAATACATTTCCTCATTTTCACTTAAATCTTGTATTCCTGCGCTTATTGAAAATAAGGGAGTATTTTGTTCTCGAAGAATTCTATTTAATCTTTTTTGAAATATATTTTTGGTAAATTCTCTAGTTAAATAATCTTTATAATTTACTCCTGTTTCGAGAAAGAGTTTTTGTTGCCGGTTATAAATTTGAACTATTACTCCTCCTAATTCAGGATCTGTTATTACACCAAATTGTGTTTCATTATATTTAGGAACTGTTGCTAGAGGAGGGTCGATAGCTGGAACTTTTGCTTTTATATTTTTAAAGTATTTTTTTATAATTTGTTCAGATTTTTTTTGATCAATATCACCAACTATAAATACACCCATTAACTCTGGGCGATACCACTGGTTATAATAATCTTTTGCAGTCTGATATTTAAAATTTCTAATAACCTCCATCTTACCAATCGGGTCTCGAGTTAAGTATTTAGAATTTTTAAAAATATAAGGTTTTTGTTGTTCTAAAATTCTATCAAACTTTCCAAGGTCCATTCGCCATTCCTCTTGAACAATTTTTCTCTCTCGTTCAAAAGCCTCATCCTCTAATGTTAGCTCACTTGCAATCTCAGATAAGATATGAACGCCAGTATCTAAAGGCTCATAAGTATTAGTTGGTACTTGAAATTTATAAATAGTTTTTGTAAATCCAGTAGTTGCATTAAAATCTGCACCAATAGAAAGACCTAGAGAATTTAGGTAGGAATCTATTTTATTCTTTGGAAAACTTTTAGTTCCATTAAAAGCCATGTGCTCTAATAAATGTGCAAGCCCTTGTTGATCATCGTTTTCATGAAGTGACCCTGCCTTAAGAACCAATTCTACATAAGCTTTATTTTTTGGAAGTTGATTATTCTTTACGTAGTAAGTAACTCCATTTTCTAATTTTCCGTAAGTAATTTTTGGATCCATAGGTAATATTTTCTTTAAATCTATTTCTGTAGCATTAACGTTAAAGATTACTGCTACAAAAAATATAATCTTAAAAAGCAACTTCACTAAACTATGGTTATTAAGATTCGAAAACTTCATATAATTTAAATTTAACCCAAATTGTGGCTGTGAATTATTTAAATCAACCTATTGTATTGTTGATAATAATCCACATATATTTAATATAATTTTAATTTAAAATTTAGTTATGTTTTCTTTTTTCTGGCAAGTTTTGACTAGTGTTATCTTATTCGTAATTTTAGGATTTGGACTGTTCTACATTTTAAAATTATTTTTAGGTTTTTAATGGCTTGGCTTTTTGATTATCTAAAAATTGTTAAAAACAGAAATCTTTGCTTAAATTATTTTTGTGGCACTTGTGGAGCAAGTGAGTATTCTGCTGGTCTTGTAATTCAGGCTTACAAATCTTTAAAAAAAACTATTCCTAATAAAGTTGAATTTAATAATGAAATCCCTACACGACCAAATTTTGGCGATTTGAAACAAAATTTTAAGAAAGAATGTTTTGAAGAGATCAGCTATCAACTTTCTATATTACAAAAAACTCAAATTACAAAAATTAAAAACGAAAATAAAAATTTATGTCCAATTAAATTTATATTTTTAATCGCATTAAATGAAAATTTTCAAAATATTCTATTAGATAAGATTACATATACACCAATACATGAGTTTTATGATGAATATCAAAAAGAAATATTACGAACGCAGAAAAGAATTGAAGATGAACATAAAGCTTTAGCTTATGCCGAAGAAGAGGCTAAGTTAAAGAAGGTAGAAAAAAAAATATTAAAGACTAAGTTACATTTGAAAAAAATTGAGGATCAAAAAATAAGAGGTAAAAAATTTAATGATTTTATAAGCCAACTATCTAAAAGTGACATTAAAGAAAGGTTTAACCTTATTATTAATAAAAGCCCATTCGGAATAGCGGCTATACCTAAGGAATTTTTTGAAATTTCTAATTCAGATCAATTTGTAAAAGCGTTTAAAGTTCTAGATCAAAATACAAAAGATAAATTTAAAAAATTCTTAATAGGACGCAAAGAAAATCACTTTAAAAAAATAATTAAGTTCATTGCAAATTCTTAATTTTTTTAATAGCTGTATTAATATATTTTGCAATTTTAGTTAAGTCTGTTTTTTTAGTATTCTCACCAAAGCTTATTCTAATAGAAGAGTCTATAATACTATTTTCAAGTTTTAATGCTGTAAGCACATGAGACTTTTCAATATTCCCGGAAGTGCAGGCTGAACCAGTTGATATTGCGGTTTCAGGTAAGAAATTGATTAGTTGATTTGCTTCCACTTCTAAGAAAGCTATATTTAAATTTACGGGAGATCGTTTCTTTAGATCGCCATTAATATTAAATTTAATTTTATTTTTTTTTAGTTCACGAATAAAAAAATTGCTTAGTATTTTATAATAATTAAAGTTTTTTTTAAGTCTTTTTTTTATTTGAAGAGAAGCTTCTCCAAAACCTACTGCAAGTGGCGTTGCAATTGTTCCGCTCCTAAGACCATTTTGTTGCCCACCGCCATCTATAAGTGGTCGGACTATATTTTTTATTTTTGCATTTATGTACAAAGCGCCTATGCCTTTAGGTCCATATATTTTATGAGCAGATAAGCTTAAGGCATCAATATTATTTTTTTTTACATCTATATTTAAACAGCTAAATGTTTGGGCAGCATCTGTATGAAATAGTCCTCCATATTTTTTGCATAATTTTCCAATCTCGTTAACAGGCTGAATCACACCGATTTCATTATTTACATGCATAATAGAAACTAAAGACATTTTATCTTTAATTAATTTTTCAAGTTTTAAAAAATTGACAATTCCGTTTTTTTCTACTTCTAAATAATGAACCAGATAGCCTCTTTTTTCTAAAAAATTACAACTTTCAATTACACATTTATGTTCCGTATTAAGAGTGATGATTTGTATTTTTTCTTTTCCATAAGACTCAGCGATGCTTTTAATAGCGAAATTATTTGATTCAGTGGCTCCTGAAGTGAGTATAATTTCTTCAGGTTCACAATTAATAAGAGAGGCAATATTTTTTTTTGCTTTTTCAACAGCTAGATTTGCATCTTTACCTAGGCTGTGATTGTTAGAGTGAGGATTGCCATATTTTTCTTTAAAATAGGGCATCATAGCTTTCAAAACTTCAGGTCTTAAAGGAGTTGTTGCTTGATAATCTAAATAAATGATGTTTTTCTCGTTCATATTCTTAAGAATCGCTTCTATTTTTTTGTTAGTAAATTTTGATTTTATTTAAAATTTTCCTTGTGTTTATTGGTTTTTTCATCAGTTATAAGGCTTTAATATATAATATATTGCTTTTGGAAGAAATCACCAAGTTTTAATTATGCTTAGAGGTCCTTTAGGTAAAGAAAATTATAAACCGAAATTTTCGGGTCATGACACCTTTCCATTTCGTTATGCGTGGCTGACTAAACTTGCCGAATTTATAAATGAAAATGGTTCTAAAGGAATAAAAGAATTCGAAAAAAATAAATTAGCAAATGTAGTTAAGTTTGGTGTCGGCTTAAATATGGTAAAAGCTATCCGTCATTGGGGGCAAAGCACTAATGTTTGCGATGAAAGTTTTGAGTTAACAAATTTTGGAAAAAAAGTATTTGCAGCAAAAAAAGCTTTTGATCCTTATTTAGAAAATATCTCAACATTATGGATTTTGCATTGGACCTTAGCAAGTAATCCTGAACTTACAACTTGGTATTATGCATTTAATTATCACGATAGCATTATGTTTGATCGAGACAAACTTACTAATGATTTACTTTCTGTTTCTAAGTTTTCTAAATGGAAAGGCTGTTCAGACAACACAATTAAAAGAGACGTAGATTGTTTTGTTAGAACTTACACAGTTTCTACAAAAAAAGGAGAAATTACAGAAGATTCTTTAGAATGTCCTTTAGCGGAACTAAATCTTATTTCCTCCACTTATTCTAAAACAAGCTACGAATTTCAAAGAGGTCCAAAACCAAATTTATCCTTTGAAGTTTTTGAATATACTTTGTTTGATTATTTTACTGAAAAGTTGAAAGGAAGTGAAATTCTTACTTTCGAAAAAATTATGTATGATTTTGGTTCACCAGGTAAAGTATTTCAATTAGATGAAAAATCTTTAGACAATTATTTAGAACAGTTTGAAATTAGAAAAAATACTGCATTTCGTTTTATTAAAGGCGCTGGCGGTCTAAGGCAAATACAAAAAGTAAAAGATGTATCTTTAGATGAGCTGCTTATTAATTGTTATCTAAGAAATAACAAGAAAGCTGCGTAATGGAATTATTTGATCTATCAAATGACTTCGAAATAAATTCAAGTTTTCAAAGATCAGCACGAATTGATAATGCTTTTTCTGAGAGTTTTATAAAAAATTATATTTTTCATGAAACCAGCAGAAATGCATTAAATCGAATTGCTAATTCATTTAAAAAATCTAATCAATGTAGCTTCACATTAACAGGACCATATGGATCTGGAAAATCATCCTTATTGTTATTCTTAAGCTCTTTATTAAGCAGAGATAGTTCAATAAACAAACTTGCTAAATCAAAAATTGGAGTAATTTCAAAACAAGTCTACGCTGATATTTTTTTAAATAATTCTTGGTTCGTTTTAAAAATTATTGGCGCAAAAGAAAATAGTTTAGAGTTAATAGCTTCATCTATAGACGAAAATATAAAAAATAACTGGATATCTAAGAATATACCTGCGGTTTTAAAAACAAAAACGAAACCTAAAACAGATCAAATCATAAAAAAATTAGAAACCATTGCCCTTGAATTAGATAATAAAGGTTATGGTTTATTAATGATTATTGATGAACTTGGAAGAGTTCTTGAATACGCAAGCAATACCGGTGGTGATCTGCATTTATTTCAAGAAATAGCCGAAAATTTTTCAAAAAATAAAATAGAAAAAAAAATTAATAATATTTTTATAAGCATTCTTCATCAACCGTTTGAGGAGTATGCCTCGGCTTTAGGAAGAAATACCCAAGAGGAGTGGCAAAAAATCCAAGGAAGATTTGAAGATATACCTTTTTCTATTGGTTCTGAAGAAAGCGTGAATTTGATTGCCAGAGCAATTAATAGAAAAAAGAAATTATCAAATGATGATTTAAAAAAAATAGGAAGAATATCTAGATCATTAATACGCACATTTCAAAGTGGAAAAATATCTAACGATGTAGATCTTGAAGAATCGCTAAACAATTGTTTTCCGCTGCATCCTTTAACCTCAGTTTTGCTAGGACCTATTTCCAGAAACCGTTTTGGACAGAATGAAAGAAGTATTTTTACTTTTTTAAACTCGGGTGAGCCACATGGATTTTTACATTTTATTAAAAATAATAATTTAGATAAAAATTATTTATATGCGCTAGATAACTTATTTGATTATCTTCAAGCTAATTTAGAATCATCAATTTTAGTTTCACCAATAGGACATAATTGGGCGGAAGCAACTGAGGCAGTTAGAAGATCAGAAACCACTGATAACAAGAAAGCTATTAAATTAGCGAAAGCAATTGCTCTTCTAGATATTTTTGGAAAAAGCTCTTCCCTAAATGCATCAAAAGATATTCTTTATGATGCGTTAGAAGACACAAAATCTCAAATAGATGAACTTTTAACAATCTTAGAAGATAAAAAAGTTATTATTTTTAGAAAATTTAAAAAAGCATTTTCATTATTTTCAGGTTCAGACATAAATATTGATGAAGCGGTTGAACAAAATAAAGCAAAAATCAGTGGCGATTATCAAATTATACTTTCGCAAATCCCAGAACTTCCTCCAATCATAGCAAAGAAGCATCTGCATGAATTTGGTTCACTAAGATTGTTTAAAAGACATTGTTTATTTTTAAAGTCAGCTAAAGATATAGTTAATATTATATCTGAATTAAATAATTCAGATATTGCCACGGGAACTGTAATTTTACTGCTTCGCCCTCAAGAAGATAGTGTCGAACAATTTCAAGATAATTTAAAAATATTACGTTCTATTAAATTTAACAAACCAACTATTGTTGGCTATTCAAAAAATACAGATGAATTTTTAAGTTTAGCCCATGAATTAGCAGCATTAAAAAGAGCAAAAACTTCTTTAGTTTCTTTAGAAAGTGATTTAGTTGCAAAAAAAGAAATAGAAGCACGTCTAAGCGTTACTCAGAATTTATTATACAATAATATTGATCAGTGTTTTAATTCTGCCGTTTGGTTTTTTGGTGACAAAAATTATAAAGATAAAAATTTGTCGGCAATTTGTTCTGAAGTTTCAAACTTAGTTTTTTATAATTCTCCTATTATTGTTAACGAACTAGTTAATAGAGAAAGAATATCAGGTTCAGCTCGAACTGCTTCTAATATTTTAATAGAGGCAATATTAAATAACTCAGAAAATAAAGATTTAGGAATGGAAGGGGTTCCTGCTGAATATGGAATTTTTTTAAGTGTTATTAAGAATAATTTTTTACACGTCAAAAAAGGGAGCGGTTTTAGATTTGTTAACCCAGATAAAAAGAATGGCTCTTTATTTGAAATTTTTGAGGGAATTAAAAAGTTTATAGAAAATCAAAAATCTCCAGTTTCGATTTCTGAGATTTATAAAGTATTAAAAGAGCCACCATTTGGAGTAAAATTAGGATTGTTGCCAATCTTAATAGCCTGTTTTTATAAGGCGAACGAAGAAAAATATGCTCTTTATGAAAAAGTAAACAATCAATCAGAAAATTTCATTACAGATTTTACAGAACAGATTGCGGATAAATTTTCTTCAATACCAGAAGAAATAAGAATAATGTTTGTACAGATATCGGGAGCTAAAAATAGACTTTTAGAAAGATTCAAGAATTTTGTAGAAAAAGAAATAATTATTAATGAGTCTATTTCAGATTTAACTCCTCTCTCAGTTTTAAAACCTATTGTTGTTAAAACTTATAAAATGTCTGGATGGGCAAGAAAGACCAGAAGATTTAAAGACAAAAGAGTGCTTCAGCTCAGAGAGCAGTTGTTAAGTTCAAGAAATCCCTATCAATTATTATATTCTAGTCTTCCAGAAATTTGTATTAACAAAACTTTAGTTTCAGAAAACATTACCGATAAAGAAATTAATGATTTTATTGATAATTTTAGATTGCTTTGGACAGAATTAAATAATGCTCATAAAGAAATGATACAAGAATTTAAAGATACAATTGTAAGAGTATTTAGATCTGATCCTAATATTGCTGATATCAATTTTGAAATTATAAAAAAAAGAGCATTATTAATTGGCGATAAAGATCCTTTTTCTGAAAAAGTTGCTAAATATAAATCTGACGATGAGTGGATAGAACATCTTGCAGGATATTCAATCGGAAAGCCAGTCGATGAGTGGGTTGATCAAGATTTTAATAAAGCTCAATTAAATTTAGAGGAAATGGTCAGACATTTTATTATGACTGACAGGCTTTATACCATTAGAGACAAACACAAAGACTCAAAAATTGTTGATATTGCAATCTTTGAAGGAAAAAATCAGCAAAGAGCTTCAAAATTTTATTTTTCAAAAGACACAAAGAGTAATGTTGTTGAAGAAACAGCAAAAGAAATTCAAAAACTAATGACTAGTAAAAATTTATCTGAAACCGATAAAGGAGAAATTACTCTTGTGGTACTAAAAGAATTAATGAGTGGCAAAGAACAAATTAATACAAAAAAGAAGATAGCCGATGAATAAAACAAAACATGTTTTAGGATTATCAGGAGGAAAGGATAGTTCGGCTCTTGCAGTGTATATGAATCAAAAATATCCAGAAATTGAAATGGAATATTTTTTCACAGATACAGGTTATGAGCTTGAAGAAACTTATGATTTCTTAAACAAATTAAAAACGCGTCTTGACAGACCTATAGCATACTTAAAGCCTAGAAATTCTTTTGATTTTTATATGCGTAAATATAATAACTTTTTACCCTCAGCACAGGCACGTTGGTGTACGATTAATATGAAATTAAAACCCTTCGAAGAGTGGATTGAAGAAGACTTAAAAAATGGCGTTGAAATTTTTACTTATGTAGGAATTCGTTATGATGAAAGAGGTCGAGTTGGATACAAGCCAACAAATCCACTATTAAAATCTAAATTTCCTTTCATAGATGATTGCATTGATAAAGAGGGGGTTCATGAAATTTTGAGACAATCTGGATTGGGACTTCCTGATTATTATAAATGGAGAAGTAGATCTGGTTGTAGTTTTTGTTTTTTTCAAAGAAAAATTGAGTGGGTAAATTTAAAGGAAAGACATCCTGAAAAATTTGAATATGCAAAAAGTTTAGAAAAAGTATCAACATCAGATCATAGTAAATTTACTTGGTGTGGTGATGAGTCTTTAGAAGAACTAGAGAAGCCAGAAAGAATTAAAAAAATCAAAAACGATTATCTTTTAAGACAATCTAAAGATAAAGAAAAAGCAAAAGCCAATAATGAGAAAAATCCATTTTTAAAAGGGGAAAATTTAGAACTTGTAGATTTCATGGATGATACAGATGTAAGTTCTAGTTGTTTAATTTGTCATAAATAAAATTATGGAGTCTAATTATCCATTTAGCACCGGCAGAAGCAGTCTGTTAGGCACAGAAACTTTTAGAAATTTATTAGGAGTAGCACTTAATAACGCTAAAAGTTCCGTAATTATTTTGTCCGCATATGTTAAGGAGATAGGTATTCAGTGGTTGAAAAATCAAATTCAGAATAAAAACGTTAAATGCACAATTGTTGCAAGATGGGATAAGAGTGATCTTGCGCAAGGATCGTCAGATCTTGCTTGTTATACTTTAGCCAAAGAAAGAAATTGGGATTTTAAAATTTTAAAAGATCTTCACGCAAAAGTTATGCTTATAGATAATAAAGATTTGTTTTTAGGTAGTCCTAATTTAACGGGACATGGAATGAGTCTGGTTCCAGTTTCTAATAAAGAAATTGGAATAAACGTAAAAGCCTTAGATAGTGATTTAAAAATTATAAATCAGTTAGTTGAAGATGCAATACTAATTAATGATCAAATTATTAAAGAATTGCAAAGTTGGAAAGATAAGCTTCCCGAAACAAAAAAAATTGCAATACCAAATTTACCAAAAAATATTTTAGATTTATTTAAAGAACGATTTAATAAATTGTGGGTTCATAATTTTCCATGGCATACAATTGAATATTTATTGAAAAATTTTCATAAAAGTGAAGATGACGTGAGGCATGACTTAGAATTATATGGAATAACCAAAGAATCTAAAAATATTGAAATAGAATTAGAAAAAAGTTTTATAGAATCTAAAGTATATAAATGGCTTTTACAAAATATTCGTGAAACTGATAAAAAAGAAATCTTTTTCGGTAATTTATCCACGCTTATTCATAGTGGATTAATTGATGATCCTAAGCCTTATCGTCAAGATATTAAAAAACTTCAGGTTAATTTGTATAGTTATTTAAAGTATTTTAAACCAAAAGATATTTTAATAGATCAGCCTAACTTTTCAGAAAGACTCAGACTTATGTGCTAATTTTTAAAAAAAAGTCTGGCCAATTTTCCCCATTCAAGTCTTATATCTTGTAATTCTGCTTTTAAATTTTCAGAAGCTTCATCTTCTAATCTAGCCCAAGATTCTAATAACAATTTTAGCCCTCTTTCAGCGGACGGCTCGTCATTGTTAGACTTGTCATCTTTATCTTCTAAAAGTTTAAAAAAATTTAAAAAAGCCGGATGATTTTTATTTAATTTTATATTGTAAATACCAGCCTTTAATTCAATATCAAATAAAAATTGAGGAGGGAGCTCAACATCAGTAAAGTGAAATCTTAATTTTTTAGTTACAATTTCAGAGGCGCTTTCATTAACATTTTCAACTCCTGCTTCTTCTAATTGTTTTTTTAAATAATCTAACTTTTCTTTATCTGAAATTTTTTTAAAGTCTTCATCAGCTTGTGTTTTTTTATCTCTATTATTTACGGAATCTGTTCCTGTAACTTCTGCAGAATCCGAACCCTGTTTTGTATGTGCTCCTTTTCTATAATTTCCAACTTGTTTTAATAGAGTGTTCATTTTACTAGTAATAGAGCTAGAAATTTTTATCAAAAGCACCTCGTCTCCAGATAAATTATTCTCTATGTCATTTAAAAATTGTATTTCACTTTTATTTTCATCCTCAGCTAATTCTTCAAGATTTCTTTTATAAAAGTTTGCAGCACTTTGCTTTTTTCCATCGACACCCATAAGATCATCTAATGTCGCATCAAACGATATTTCTATGCCAATAAATCGTTCTCTAGGATCACGAGTTAAAAATGTCTTTTCTAACTGTAATTCTCTTCCATTTCTAATGACGCTTACACCGTCACTTTTTCCGCAAAAATTATTTAATTTATTCTTAGGCCCAATAGCGGCTTCGCGAAATTTTTTATTTGCAACAGAATATTTGATAAATATTTTTGACCCACTCGTTGCTGTAAATTCTTCAGTTTCTACATAATCAAATTGTTTTTCATTGTCCCATAAATCTCTGACAACACAGTTTTTCATTAAAAATAAAGGATCATTTTTTCTAACTATTTTTGAGTCTTTTTCTTTATAAGAATTCTTTGAAATTTCATCATAGGAGTTAAGAGTTATCGAAACAGTTTCATCATCAATTAAATATCTGTACATCCTTCCAAGTTCTATTTCTGCATTTTTAAAAAGACCAAAAGAAGTTTTCCAAGTCATTCTTTCTGACATGTCATGCCAAACAATACATGTTCCAGTTTGTGTTTTTTTTTGTTTAATAATTTTTGAAAGTTCTTCTGGAATATTTTTTTTAATAGGCTCTGGAACTATTTTTAATTCTCCAGACTCCATTTCGGCTATATCTAAATAGCTCATATAAACTTCATTATCTTGCCAAGTATAAACTTCTAGTCTTTTACATTGAGACAATGAAGACTGTTTTAGACCTAACCCAAATTTTGATGTTTTTCCTAAACCAATCCTATTTTCTTTTTTATCTTCAGTAGCTCTTCCTCTTCCAACACCAAGTGATAATCTCAATATTTCTGGGCTCATTCCTCCAGCGTTATCTATCACTAAAATTTTAGATAGTTTTTGATCTTTGTCTATTGCTATTACTTCAATATCACATTTTTTATTTTTTTTATCTTCAAGTGCAGACTGTATACTGTTATCAATTAGTTCAGCGATAGCATAATGCGTGCTACGAAACCCAGTAGCTCTTAAAGAATTTGTAGAATATTTAGGAGAGAAAATTTCATATTTTTCATTATTTAATCCCATAATTCCTCCCAATAAAAAAATGTTTCACTCATATCTCTGAAGCCGTAAATAGGATCTTTAACAGTAACAATTTTACAAATCTTTTTTCCACCAGCTCTTTGTCCTCTCATTACTCTTCCAACCATTTGGCTATATAAAGTAACAGACTGTGTTGGTCTACCTATTATAGCTATATTAGCTCTTGGAGCATCAAAACCGGTAGTTAAAACACCAAAATTTATTAATATATTTAATTTACTCTCGCTGTTTTTGAAGAGTTCAATGTTACCTCTTCTTTCAAGTTCATTAGTTTCTCCTGTAATAACTGCACAATTTATATTTTCTAATTTCAAAATTTTATCTATATTAACTGCAGTGCTAAGAGATCCTGCGAAAACAATTATTTTATTTTCTGGATTTTTGCTCTCAGCAATAGTTTTTTCAATTATCATATTTGTTCTTTTTTCATTACTTGATATTTTTTTAACAAACTTGTCACTTAAATCCCTTCCTTCTTTAATCCTTTCAATTTCGTAATTAATTTCGGTTTGAGTAAATATTTTTTTTATATCAACACTAGTTTCTAATTTTTCATTTTCAATCTTTGCTAGATAACCTTCATCTTGCAAATAAAGTATTGGGTTATCATAATTTTTTATCTTTAATGTAGCTTTCTGCTTGTTAAAAAAAGTAGCTAACTCTTGATTTTCATTATTAATAATGTGAGCTCTTCCAGGAGTTGCTGTCAAACCAATAAGAATTGTATTGCGATTAACCAAAATATCCAGAACTTGTTTGTATGAAGGAGCTATTGCCATATGCGCTTCGTCCATGACCACAAATTTACAGTTTCTAGCAAGAGTAAAAAATTTTTCCTGATCTTTTTTTGTTGCTGAGAAAGCATAGTCTAAGCTCATGACAACAAAACCAGAATTAATTTTATGTAAATCAAATCTAAAATTTTTAAAGAGTTTATAAGATTCCAGAGGTCTGTTACCAATAATTGACCAGGCTTTATTAAATTCATCATGTGCTTGTTGACATAATTCTTCTGTGTGAGCTAACCAAATAACTAAATAATTTTTCTCATTTTTTAATTTTTCACAAACCAAATTTATCGCAGTTCTAGTTTTTCCTGAGCCGGTAGGCATGTGTAATAGAACTTTTTTAATAGGTCTTTTTAATAATTCCTTAGTTTGATTTAACACATCAATTTGATGTTCAAATAAAGAGTAATTAGGAAAAATATTTATAGGATTCTCTTTATTTTCTTTTAGATCAGTAACGATTTTTTCTTGAAAAGTAATATCAAATATACTGAATAGAAAACTTAAATTTTTTTTGTTTTTAAAATCAATATTATTTAATTCTTTCCAAAAATTTTTCCCCTTAATATTAAAAAATTTTCCTATTGTTTTTGCTTCATTTTCTTTTAAAGAATTGATTATTATCTTTCTAAACTCGGGCTTTATTAGCAAGTCTTTTTCAGAGTTTAATTTTAGAATAATGTCAGTAAGATTTTTTTGATTAATAATTGAAGTTTTTCTAAGATTTAGAATACTAAAAATCTCATTATCTATAAATTTGATTAAATTTTCAGTGCCTAATCTCAATAGTAATGTCTTTAATTTCATATTTTTATTAAATTACTTTGAGCCTAAAGATAGATTTTGTCCTAAATTTAGTAAATGTATTTTTGTATTGATTTATATCTTAAATATCTTTAACTTGCATATAGACGTTTGACATAAACCTTGTGATGTAATGTTGGATCAGTCTTAAGTAGTAAGTCTTAATACTTTAAGCGTATTTAATGTATACGCGTTACATAACATCCAAAGTTTTCAAGCATCTACCAAAATAACTAGATAGGAAAAAACTATGGATCGTTCACAAATAGGTCAATTTTTTAAAGACACTTTTAAAAAAGAAGACAGCATTACACCTGTGAAATCAGGAGAAATTATAACCTTTATATTCGCAAGATTTGACGAAAAGGAAAGAATAAAACTTATGAATTTTATTGATAAATTTATAATTGAAGAATTTAAAATAAAAGCATCAAATTTACCTTGGTTAAACACATCTAATAGAGATAATGAGGAAGACTGGACAAACTTTTTTGTCTATTTTCGTTTAACAATAGCAAGAATATTAGAGCAGATGACAATTAATAAAAGAGGACAAAAATTAAATTAAAATGAAAAAAAAATTTAAATTATTAGTTAAATAAAAAATATGGCAAAAGATCCATTAAGACTCAGTAGATCAAGGTGGGACAGTTTTATTAAATGTCCTAAATGTTTTTATTTAAAAGAAAAACATGACATAGGTCCACCAGGACAACCTGGTCATCCTATAAATTCGAGAGTTGACGCACTTTTAAAAGAAGAATTTGATCTTTTGAGAAAAGACGGAAAACCACATGCTATATTTAAAGAGTATAATTTAAATTTTATACCTTATAATAAACTTGATCCTGAAGTTCTTGCTAAATATAGAAATAATTTTAAAGGCGTTGAAGCAAAGTCTAAAAAAACAAAATATACTTTATTTGGTTCTTTGGATGATCTGTGGTTTAATTTAGATACAAAAGAAATAGTTGTGCTGGACTATAAAGCTACATCTAACAAAAATCTTGAAGATTACAAAACTTCAACAAAACATTATCACAAATCTTATCTAAGACAGTTAGATTTTTATGCTTATTTACTAAAACTAAATGACTACCCAGTTCAAAAAATTGGTTACTGGTTAATCTGTAATGCGGCTGATGAAAATCAAAAAGTTTTTAATAAAAATGTAAGTTTTAAAACTACTTTGCTACCGTATGAATTAAAAACAGATTATATTGAAGATATACTAGTAGAGTTAGAAAAATGTCTTGAAAATAAAGAGCTACCAAAGTCAGGCTTAGATTGTGATAATTGCAGATGGTTCGAAGAGGTTAAAAATTTAGAAAAATTAGTTTCAATAGACGCAAATAAAAAAGAAGACTTTAGAAAATATACTTTTAATGAAGTTTCAAAAAACAATTATGAATTTACATTTAATTGTGGAGATTTGTATACAAGAGAAAATGTAAGTTGGGATGATGATTTGGAATATTGTAGATCAATAATTATTAACACTGAACTTAAAGTTATTAAAAGTTTAAAGGTGATAATCACATATATGATACCCAGCAATGATGACATTGATGAGATGAAAGAGAAAAATGTAAATCAATATCAAACAGACCCAAAAAAACATTTATATACTGTTGAATTATTAAATTTTAATCAAGATGAAGGTAAATTTAGAATCTGTGAAGAAATATGGATCGGTTATGAAAACACTATAAAAGAATTAATAAAAAAATTAAAAAATTTAAAACAGATTTATTTTTTTGGAAGGCATTTTACAGAATCTGAAAATGGTTTTTCATTCGACCTCATTGATGATGATGATTATATTAGAAAGAATTGCAATAATTCTAAGTGGGAAGACTCTATGTTTATAGAACTAGTAGATGATAAGGATTATCTTGAGCAGTTAATACTTTTAAAAAAACAAGTAGGAATAAATGTTAAGATTAATTTTGAGTCACTATCAGAAGAATCTGAGAAATTAATAAAACAGTTTAAAATTACAGATTAATATGAAAAAAATTATTTTAATTATTTTTCTATCTTTTTTTATTTCCTCAACCTCTAGTTCAAATTCAGAAAATATTAAAATAGCAATTCCATTAAAAGATAATTTTAGATTGGTTAATGAATGTAAAGACGACGTAGATAAAAAAGTTATAATTCTTAATAGACTTTACAATAATCTTAATAATCCTATTGTTTTTGAAAAGTATGGTGATGACCTAAACACTGGATGGAGAGGAATTAGTAATTTATTTTTAGATAATCCAAAAAAGGAATTTATCTTTTATGATAATTTAGGAGGTATATTGGTAAAGTATGTGTTTAGTGGGAATTTTGAAAAACCAGATTTAAAGAGTTATTCATTTTTTGGTGGAAGAAAAGCGGAGACACTTTTTAATGATATGATGCGGATTGTAGAAATAAGTAAAAAGAATTCAATTAGTTCAAATGAATATATTAAAAGATTAAAAGAATATTCTATTTCAGTAAAAGATCATTATGAAGAAACAGTTAAAAAAGATAATAAGTACCGAAATATTATAGAGAAAAATTTCATTTGTAAGGAAACAGTTGTGTTTAACATTATAAATTAATTCAGAGTAAGTTTGAGTAAATCTAAATTACCACCTGAGGTTGACATAGTAATATTCTTTTGTTATATTAATAATTCAGGATTAATTCCTGCGAGCTTTGAGCTCTTAAGTTTCGTAAGTCTTTAAAATTACGCGCCCTTAAATAAAGCCAGTTGGTGGGCATCTCAATAAATATCGTGTGTTAACACTCAGTATTTTGCTGCGCGTTGACTAAAAGTAATTTTAAATAAGGAGTAAAGACTATGCGAGCAACTCGCAAACTTAAGATAGTTTCTGACAATAAGGTTAGAGCTAATAGAGAAAATGCCAAGAAGAGCACTGGCCCTAGAACTGTATCTGGAAAAGAAAAGGTTAGTGGCAACGCTTTAACTCATGGTTTAACTGCAGAAAAACATGTGATTATTGGCGAAAGTATTGATGAATTTAATACTTTTAAAGATAGTATGTTTAAAGTCTACCAACCGTTTGGTGCGTACGAGGAGGAAATTTTCATAAAGCTAGTAGAGCTATTATGGAGATTAAGGAGGGTAGGTGTCATTGAAACAGGAATTTATGGAAATGAAATTCTGGAATATGATGCAGACACTTATAAACCTCAAGCCTCAAATAAAATAACTCATTCTGATT
>Ga0209400_1001329_pt1 | contig 19991 bp, 16 predicted proteins | sample M_130807_EF_Meta_FD_187313 | JGI IMG/M metagenome (GOLD analysis project Ga0209400, IMG submission 187313) | Freshwater microbial communities from Lake Montjoie, Canada to study carbon cycling - M_130807_EF_MetaG (SPAdes) (version 2) | ecosystem: Environmental > Aquatic > Freshwater > Lake... | reverse complement strand
TTTGAAACCATTGAAGCTTGAACAAGACGTAAACCCAGAAAGATTGGCTACACAAACTGCAGGTTTTGCAGGTGCAGACATTGCCAATATTTGTAATGAGGCAGCCTTAATTGCAGCTAGAAAAAACAAATTAGCTGTTGGCATGCAAGATTTTCAAGATGCAGTTGACAGGGTGATTGGTGGATTAGAGAAAAAGAATAAAATAATATCTCCTGAAGAAAAACAAATTATTGCTTACCACGAATCGGGGCATGCCATTGTTGGGTGGTTTTTGGAAGGATTGGATCCATTGGTTAAAGTAAGTATAGTTCCAAGAGGTGTGGCTGCCTTAGGCTATGCGCAATATTTACCTAAAGACCAATATTTATACACCACAGAGCAATTGAAAAACATGATGTGTATGACTTTAGGAGGTAGAGCTGCTGAAGAATTAATTTTTGGCAGAATCAGTACAGGTGCACAAAACGATTTAGAAAGAATTACCAAAATGGCTTACAGTATGGTTACCATTTATGGAATGAATCCAAGAGTGGGCAATGTTTCTTTTCACGATCCCAATCAAGAATACGGTTTTACCAAGCCTTATAGCGATAAAACAGCTGAAATGATTGACATGGAAGTGCGTAGTTTAATAGACGAGTGTTATCAATCAACCAAGGTGCTTTTAAAAGAAAAAATGGATAAATTAGAACAATTGGCAAAAGTATTGTTAGACAGAGAAATTTTGTTTCAACACGATTTAGCTGAATTGTTGGGCCCAAGACCATTTGATAAAGTTGTTGAACCAACAGTTGTTGAGGCAGCAATCCCAACTGAAATTCAACCGGAAGTTCAAATTGTTGCTTCAGAACCAGAGCATAATGAAAATTTGAGCAATTAATTTAAATTGCATCATTGGAACAACAGGTAACATCTAAAGAGAAAATCCTCAAAAAGGTTCGATTGGCATTGAATACCAAATCGAAAAGTTTGTATCAAAGCGTCGATTTTGAATCAAATATCTTTGCTTTGTTCAAAGAGGAAACGCTTGCAGAAAGCTTTGTGAAATTTTACACCGAGGCTGGGGGTCAATTTATTTTTTGTGACAACCAATTTGATTGCATAGATAAACTTTTAGATTTAATAGAACTCAAAAAGTGGAAGTACATTTTCACTTGGGAGGAAGAAATGCAAAACTTACTCAATGAGAGTGGTATTTCTCATTATGCAGCCAAAGACCAAATTGAAAAAATACAGGTTGCTATTTCAGGATGTGAAGCTTTAATTGCCAGAACGGGCAGTGTTTTGGTAAGCAGTTATAAAAACTCAAGAGCTATGACGGTTATAGCGCCTGAACAGGTGTTTATTGTAAAGCGTTCCCAACTGGTTCCTGAAATAAAAGATGGCCTTCAAGTATTGAAAAACAAATATGGACGCAAAACGCCTTCACTTTATAGTTTTATCACCGGCCCAGTAAAAAGCACAGATTTTTTGTCTGAATTACCAGGGCAAATGCCTGAAACTATAAAAAATGGTGCAGGTCCAAAAGAAATGTATTTGTTTTTTATTGACGATACCAAAACATCTTAAAAATTGGAGATTTCCAAAAAAATATATTTTGCTTCTGATTTCCATCTAGGTATTCCAGATCATGCCAGTTCCTTAGAAAGAGAGCGAAGAATTATAGCATGGTTAGACAGCATCAAAGCATCTTGTGCCGAGCTTTTTTTAGTAGGTGATTTATTCGATTTTTGGTTTGAATACAAATTGGTTGTTCCAAAAGGATTTGTTAGGCTTCAGGCAAAAATTGCAGCGTTTACAGATGACGGTATTCCGGTGCATTTATTTCATGGTAACCACGATTTATGGCAATTCGGATATTTCGAAAAAGAGTTGGGGGTTACAGTTCACAAAGCACCCATTGAAAGAACTTTTTTTGGGAAGCAATTTTATATTGGGCATGGAGATGGTTTAGGGCCAGGCCAGGTGAAATTCAAATTTATTCTGTGGATTTATAGAAATTATTTCTTTCAAAAATTGTTTGGATTCTTTCATCCTTCTATTGGAATGAGTTTGGCCAATTGGTTGAGTCATCAAAGCAAAAAAAATAAGGGTGAAAAAGACCTGGTATTTTTCGAAGACAAGGAGTACTTAATTCAATATTGTAAAACTATTTTGCAACAAAAACCAATCAATTATTTTGTTTTTGGACACCGTCATTTACCCATGGTTTTTGAATTAAATCAGCAATCATCCTATATCAATTTGGGCGATTGGATAAAAGACTTCACATACCTAGAATTGAATCAAGATTCGGTACAATTGAAAAAATTTGAACCATAGTCGCATGCTCAAACAGTTCACTGTTTTGAAATATTTATTACCAGTAATTGCATTTTTTTTTGGCAAATATCTGCATGCTGCTGACTCAACAGCCCTTCGTCCATTGCATGAAATGCGCATGCAATACAAATCTATGCAAGTAGATAAAATGGGGAATTTGTATGTGGTAAGTGCGGGCAATCAATTGTTTAAATACGCTTCAACATTTGAAAAACAATCAACACTTAATTATGCTTTTTCTGGTTCAATTGATGCAATTGACGTGAGCAATCCCCTCGAAATATATGTATTTTACAAAGAGCTCAATCAAGTGCTCTTGTTGGATAATAACCTTGCCTACAGAGGTAAAATCAATTTGACGGATTGGGGAATTAGGCAAGCCGCCTGCATTGCCAGAAGTTATGACAATGGAATTTGGGTATTTGATTTGGGTGATTTTCAGTTAAAAAAATTTGATAAAAAGGGAATACTCATTCAAAGCAGCGGCAATTTTAGACAGTTCAACCAAGCAGCGAATTTTGCCCCAATTGCTTGCATTGATGATGGCAACACGGTTTTGTTGGCAGATAGTATTTCAGGTGTTTTTCAGTTTGATGTATTTGGAAATTTTGTAAAAAAATACCAAGTTTCAGGGGTATGTGCAGTTCAATTATTGAAAGAATCTTTTTTGTATATAAAAGACAATGAGTTATTTGAACAAGCATTTTTGACGCCCAAGAAATCTATTTTGCAATTCAAAGAGGACAAGATTCGATTTTTCACACTTCAGAACACTACAATCATTCTAGGCTTACCTGCGCAGATAAAGTGTTTCAAGTATTCAAATTAAGGCTTTGGCAAACATGCCATAGAATAATAAAATTGACTTATCTTTGCCCCCTAAATTAGGTTCATGTTAGATAAATTAGAGGCAATTTACAATAGATTTAAGCAAGTTGAAGAAACCCTAAGTCAGCCAGATGTTGTGGCCGACATGAAGCGTTTTACCCAGTTGAATAGAGAGTACAAGGGGCTTCAGCCTATTGTAGACAAGTACTTTGAGTATAGAAATTTAGTTGGAAATTTGTCAGGCGCCAAAGAAATTCTCAAAACTGAGAAGGACGAAGAAATGCGTGAAATGGCCAAAGCAGAATTAGATGAATTGGAGCCGCTTTTGCAACCCATGGAAGAGGAAATCAGAATTTTATTGATTCCTAAGGAACCAGAGGACCTTAAAAATGCAGTGCTTGAAATTCGTGCGGGTACAGGTGGAGACGAAGCCAGTATTTTTGCTGGAGATTTGTACAGAATGTATATGTATTTCTGTGAAAAGAGAGGTTGGAAAACAGAGGTTGTCGATTTTACAGAAGGTACTGCAGGTGGCTACAAAGAAATTATCATTGAAGTGACTGGAGAGGAAGTTTACGGCATTTTAAAATACGAAAGTGGCGTACACCGTGTACAAAGAGTTCCCGATACAGAAACACAAGGAAGGGTTCACACATCGGCGGCAACTGTTGTAGTTTTACCTGAAGCCGAAGAAGTAGATTTTGAATTAAATCCGGCCGATATAGAAATGCAAACTGCGCGTTCTGGTGGTGCTGGAGGGCAGAATGTAAACAAGGTGGAAAGTAAGGTAATGCTTACACACAAACCTTCTGGAATTGTGGTAGTATGTCAGGTGGAAAGAACACAGAATGGCAACCGTGAAAGGGCCATGCAAATGTTGAGAACCAAATTGTATGAAATAGAACTCCAAAAGCACAATGAAGCCATATCAAGCCGAAGAAAAACAATGGTATCCACCGGAGACAGGTCTGCAAAAATCAGAACCTATAACTACCCTCAATCAAGGGTAACAGACCATAGAATTAATTTTACCAAATACAATTTACCAGAGGTCATGAGTGGAGAAATTCAAGAATTCATCGACCAATTGCAGATTGCAGAAAATGCAGAAAAACTAAAAGAAGGTTTTGGGTCTTAAGCCTATCCACCCAATCGGTGTTGAATAATTTTTTGAACTTCGCTATACAATTGTAGTGGATTGAATTTACGCCAATTGAGCTGGTCTAATTCACCCCCAAAAATCAAATAGTAATCTAGGTTGTGTTGCTTGAATTCCTCTAATACATGTTCATGAAAATTGATGGCTGCAATCCATCCATCTTCTGCTTCCACATCTTGGAACCATTCTTCATAATAACTGTCGTCTGAACTGTGAAAGTTCATGATGTTTTCTCCAATTAAAATAAACTTATTGATTCCTGCTAAATGAAGCGGTTCGGCTACTTCACGTTTCAAAAACATCACATCGTTATGAATGGCATCATTCCATTCGCCAATTAATTCTAGTATAGCTACCTCTTTTTGGTAATCGGCATACAAAATTTTAACATACAATGTTGGAGAACCAAATTCGTCCCATTGAGGGTGAATCAAATAATTATAAACTTGATTTGAAAACTCAAATTCGCTGTATTCTCTTCCAAAAAATGGCGAGTTGCTATCGTGCTCGCTTTGGTAAATATCACGCCATCTGTAAAAAGGCTCTAACTCTTGCATTCAACAAAGATAAGCAGCAGCATAAATTATATTTATTCTAATACCAATTTTAATTCTGGCATCATGTCTACAAAAATTTCATCTATTGTTTTGGCTACCGTATCATAGTAATTCACGTTTACTGGACAAGCATAGGTGAGCCAGTTTTTTAAACTCATATAAAAATTTTCATCAATTTTATTAAGAACGGTAATCCCCATTAGTTTCATTGCTTTGGCATTGCATTGTTGTTCGTATTGATTGCTCATAGGTATCACCATGAGTTTCTTCTTCAAATACATGGCCTCAGCTGGGCTTTCAAATCCACCATTGGTAATAAGCCCATTGCTACTGCATAAACTTTCAATGAAAGCTAAGTTGTGAATAGGTTGAATACTCACATTTTTTTTATAATAGGCTTTTTTTGAATGTTTACTAAAAACATGCCATTCAATATCTGGAATTTTGTTAAATACATTGGTGATGATTTCATCACTGTAAGCTGGTAAATAAACAGTAATATGTTCTTTGTTGCTCAAGCCATTTTTTCTAACCAGACTTCTGATGACAGGTGTTTTGATAAAAGAATCATATTCTTGAAAATGAAAACCTATGTGCTTATTGGCAGGGGCATAATTTTTTAAAATCCAAGGTGAAACTGGGTCGCTTTTTTCTATTCTAGGCGTTTTGGGAGATAAAAAAGAAGCTTGGTGGCTCAAACCAATACAAGGAACTTTTTTAATTTTGCATGCCCATGCAGAAACAGGCTCAAAATCGTTGATGACCAGGTCATAGTTTTCAACGGGAAGTTGATATATATCTTTTAGCAATTGAAAAGGCTTTAATTGTTTAATGGAATCTACAAAATCAATTCCACCCTTTTTGCCAAAAGTAAATCCAATGCCTTGCTTTTTATAATTGATTAGGTAAGGAAATTGTACTTCGTTTTGATTGCCACTTACCAATAAATCCAGTTGACCATGTTGCTGAATATGTGGAATCATTTCTTTGGCTCGGCTCAAATGCCCATTACCTGTTCCCTGTATGGCAAATAGTATCTTCATTTTATGATAGTTTGGTAGAGCATTTGAATATCGGTAAATTGGTTCAAGTCAACTTCAGCATCAACCTCGTCTGTCCATTCATGATCAGTTTCAAATAACTCTTGGTAATATACAAGCTTCCAATTTTTTTCGTGGTATTCGAGCGCACTTGAATTTTCAATCCAATCGCCGCTGTTTAAATAGGTTATTGTTTTGCCATCTTTTTCAACCGTTCTAATTTGAGGTTGATGAATATGTCCACAAATCACAAAATTGTATTCTTTTTCAAGAGCAATATCAATAGCAGTTTGTTCAAAGTCTGCAATGAATTTTAGTGCCTGTTTGAATCCATTTTTAATTTGTTTTGAAATAGACAATTTTTCTCTTCCAAATTTTACACTGATCCAGTTAACAAAAGCATTGAGTAGTATAAGCGTATCGTAGCCAATGGCTCCTAATTTGGCCAGCCATTTGCTGTGTTTCATGGTAATATCAAAAACATCTCCGTGAAAAAACCAAGCCTTTTGCTGGTCTAATTCAAGCACCAATTTATTGCACAATTCAAAATTGTCTATTTTGAAATCTGTGAATTTTCTGAGCATTTCATCATGGTTCCCGGTTAAATAATACACCTTTGTTCCGTTCCCCATCATTTTCAATACCCTTTGTAAAATTTTCATGTGGCTGTTGGGCCAATAGTTTTTACTGAACTGCCAAATGTCAATGATATCTCCATTCAATATCAAAATTTCAGGATCTATACTTTTTAAGTATCGGTTCAACTCTTTGGCTTTGCAACCAAATGTTCCCAGATGAACATCTGAAATACATACCAACTCTATTTTTCTTCGTTTGTTTGAAGTCATTATCTAACAATATTCATTTAACAATATGATTAACAGGTTAATTAATTGTCATATTTTCTTCAATATTTTGCAGCTTGATATTGGTTTTTTATATTGGCTTAAATTTATTGTATGCCCATAGCTATTACCAATCAAATTCAAATTGAAGTAGAAACCTTCTACAATGGCGAGCAACCTGATGAAGGTAGAATTTGCAGGATGTTTGCGTATAGAATTCGGATCAGTAATTTGGGTGATTTTACGGTTAAATTGTTAAGAAGACATTGGACGATCATAGACCCTTTGTATGAAGATTTGGAGGTAGAAGGGGAGGGTGTAGTAGGGCAACAACCCGTTTTAGAGCCCGGTGAAGTTTTTAGATATACCTCAGGCTGTGCAATTGAATCTACCATTGGCATGATGAAAGGGACCTACCAGATGGAAAGAATTTTAGACGGAAAAATAATTGATGTAGAAATTCCTGCTTTTAATTTAATTGCGCCTTATCAGTTAAACTAACGGTTACAACCGCAAGATTGATACATTTTTTCTTCACCTTTGGCGTTTTTCCAAGAAAGCCTTTCATGTTTTTCATTGTAAAAAATACTCCATTTCCAGGTTCCATTCTTCCATTTTTCTCTTGATTCGAGCCAACCTGTAGAACTGTAGTTTTTCCATTGTCCTATTTTTTTTCCATTTTTTTGCCAACCAGTAGCTTTTATTTGGCCATTTTCCCATTTACGCTGTAATTTCTCAATTCCAGCCAATTTGCATGAAACACAAGTCAAGAGCATTGCAAAAAGACAGTAAATGAGTAATCTGAAGGGATTCATTGTAAACTATTTGTTATGGTTTGAAAGATAGCGCTTTTGAATTTCAAAGATTTTATTATTTTGCGAGTCAAGCAAATCAATTGTGATAACTCATATTCAAGGAAAAATAACGTATCGGTCGCCAGCGTATGTGGTAATTGATTGCAATGGCATAGGTTATGGCATTCAAATTTCTTTTCATACTTATGGATTATTGGTTGAATTAGAACAGGTTCGTTTGCTTACTTATTTGAGTATCAAAGAAGACAGCCATACATTGTTTGGTTTTGTTGAAGAAAGCGAACGCCAATTGTTTTTGCAATTGATTGCTGTGAGTGGGGTTGGAGCCAATACGGCAAGGGTAATTTTATCGAGTTTAAAAGTACAAGAAATTACACAAGCTATTTTAGCGGGTAACTGGGCATTGCTGAAAACAATCAAAGGTATAGGGCCTAAAACTGCCCAAAGATTGGTGATTGATTTACAAGACAAATTAAAAAAGATTGGTGATGCTGGTACAGGTTCAGGTTTACAATCAATCAACAAAGATGTTGAAGAAGCATTGGCTGCTTTGCAGATGTTAGGATTTTCAAAAATTGAATCTGAAAAAGGCTTGAATAAAATAAGGCAACAAAATCCAAATTTGAGCGTTGAGCAATTGGTTAAATTAACTTTAAAAATTCTTTGATGGGAAACATCTACTTTGTACAGTAGTAAAAAAAGCTTTTATGTAAACCTTCTGGTAAGTTTTGCCTTTGTCTATTCACTGGCGTGGCTTTCAATGCCTTATTCAGAGGCAAAAAACTTTCCTAATTCCATGATTTTAGTTCCTGATTCTGAAGAGGTTGATACGGGAAAATCAAGTTTGCCATATCCAATCAGAGACAAAAAGCCCTACCAAATATATGCGCCCAAACATCCTTTAGATTTAAGTGATCCAGCAAATATTCAACAAAAGTTTGAGTTGGATCCAGATAAAATGGACTATAAATTTTCTTCTAAAATTGGTTCTGCAGATTATAAATTACCAAGCAGTATCAAAGTTAGTGAGCAGTTTAAAAAAGAAAGTCAACTCAATAATTTTTCTTATTTCAGACAAAGGGCTCAAGCGCAAAATTTCACCAGAGGTACAGGTGTCATTCCACAGCTCAATATCAGTAACAAGGTAATTGATAGAATTTTTGGCAATGGTATCATTGATATCAAACCTAGAGGTACAGCCGAATTGATATTTTCAGGAAATTTCAATACGGTTAGAAATCCTTCGTTTTCTCTGAGACAACAAAGTACAGGTCAGTTTGATTTTAGACAAAAAATCCAATTGAATGTGAGTGGTGCAATTGGAGAGAAAATGAAATTGAATCTCAATTACGATACTGAGGCTTCATTTGAGTTTGAAAACCAAATGAAATTGGACTATGCCGGCAAAGAAGATGATATCATCAAAAAATTAGAATTGGGAAATGTGGGCTTGCCTTTGCAATCATCGCTCATTCAAGGAAGCCAAAGTTTGTTTGGTGTAAAAGGAACTTTTCAATTTGGAAAACTCACGGTTACAGGTGTTGTTTCTCAGCAACGTGGAAAAACGCAAGAGACTGAATTGGCTGGAGGATCAGTAACTACACGTTTCGACATCCAGGGTGATAATTATGACATGAATAGACATTATTTCTTGTCACATTATTTTAGAGATAACTACGAAAAATGGTTGAGTAATTTGCCGTTTATAGGTTCGCCAGTTGTGATTACAAGGGTTGAAGTATGGGTGACCAACAGAACAGGTTCTTTTGAGCAATCTAGAGATGTAATTGGTTTTGCAGATTTGAGTGAAACAACCAAGCGAGACAACCAAAATTGGGCAATCAATGCAGCCAGAGGAAATTTAGGAAATGAAGTCAATGGATTGTATCAATACTTGAACGGAAATGGCGATGCAAACCAAGCTGCTGTTTTAAGAGCTAGTTATCAGATTCAAAACCAATTAAAAGCAGATGAATCGCAAACAAAATTGCTGCCAATTACACAATACCAAATCATCAATTTTGCGCGTCAGTTAGGGCCGAACGAATTTACATTCAACCAAAGATTGGGTTATATTTCATTGAACCAAGCACTCAACAATGACGACGTACTTTCGGTAGCTTATGAAGGAACAGTCAATGGCATTCCTTTTAAAGTGGGTGAATTTAGTTTGGATGTACCACGCAATACAGCTGTTCCAGAAATCATGTTTTTAAAGATGATCAAAGGACCCTCTCAAAGACCTGATTTGCCCATGTGGGATTTGATGATGAAGAACGTATATTCTTTGGGCGCATTCCAAATTCAACAAAAAGATTTCAAGTTAAACATTGTATATGCCGATGATCCTTCTGGTGCAGATTTGAATTATTTGCCAGTAAAGAACGAGCCCCAATTAACAGGTATACCTTTGTTAAATGTGTTTCAACTAGACCAGCTCAATACCCAACAAGAAAAAGTATCAGATGGTTTGTTTGATTTTATAGAAGGGGTTACTGTTAATGCACAAACAGGTCGAATTTTCTTACCAAGCACCGAACCTTTTGGAACGTATTTACAGCAAAAATTTCAGCAAGATCCTAGCCTTGCAAACTATTATTGTTTTTACTCATTGTATGATTCTACAAGGTTTTCAGCGGTTCAACAGCCACAATTCAACAAGTTCTTTTTAAGAGGAAGCTATCAAGGTTCAAGCACCAATGAAATTGCCTTGGGCTCTACCAATGTTCCCAGAGGCTCTGTTAAAGTTACTGCCAATGGAGCGCAGCTGGTAGAAAATTCTGATTTCATAGTTGATTACAATTTGGGTAGGGTAAAAATTGTAAATGCTGCATTGTTGAACTCGGGTGCAATCATTAAAGTTTCTTCAGAAAGTAATAACCTGTTTCAGGTTCAACAAAGAAGCATGATGGGTGCCCGTTTCGATTACAAACAAAGCAAAGATTTCGTATTGGGCTCAACTTTCATGTTCATGACCGAACGCCCTTTGACACCTAAAGTAAACATTGGGGAAGAGCCAATTTCAAATTTAGTAGTTGGTTTTGATGGAGCCTATACCAGAAATTCTCGCTTGCTCACCAAATTGGTTGATAAATTGCCCTTCATTGAAACCAAAGAAACTTCAACCATCACACTAGCAGGTGAATATGCCCGTTTGATTCCAGGCATTCAGAGTTCATTGAGTCAAAAAGGGACGGCTTATGTAGATGATTTTGAAGGAGCAGAAACACCTTTTGATTTAAGAATGGGAAATACTTGGGCCTTGGCAAGTACCCCTCAAGGACAACCCGATTTATTCCCAGAAGGCAATACCTTGAATAAATTAGATTATGGTTTTAAACGTGCCAATTTGGCTTGGTATACCATTGCAACTACTTTCTACAGAAATGATGCATATACACCAGCGCATTTAAAATCAGATCCTGATGCGATGTCTAACCACAAGGTAAGAGAGGTATTACAAACTGATGTGTTTCCGAGTAAACAAATTCAACAAGGATTACCAACTACTTTACCCACTTTAGACCTTGCTTATTTCCCTTCTGAAAAAGGCCCATACAATTACAATATTGAAGATGTCAATGCAGACGGAAGTTTGAAAAATCCGCAAAAGAACTGGGCTGGAATTATGCGTAAAATTGACCAGAACGATTTTGAACAAGCCAATATAGATTACATAGAACTTTGGGTAATGGATCCTTTTGCCGATAAGCCCTCAAGCATGGACAAAGGGTATTTGTATTTGAACTTAGGAAATGTATCAGAAGATGTATTGAAAGACAGCAGGCGTTCTGCTGAAAATGGTTTGCCTAAAAACAAAACTCCTCAACAGCAGTCACTAGCAGATTCAACTATTTGGGGAAGAGTACCAAGAGCTCCAGTCATCAATTATGCATTTGATGCAGACCCAAATGTGAGAAAAACACAAGACATTGGTTTAGATGGTTTGGATGACAACGAAGAACGCAACTTCTTTGAAAATACCTATTTGCAAAAATTGGCTTTGAAATTTGGAACAGCGTCAGATGTCTATCAAAAAGCCATACAAGATCCATCAAACGACAACTACCATTATTATTTAGGGGGCGATTTCGACAACAAGAAACTGAGCGTTGTTGACAGGTACAAACAGTTTAATAAGCACCAAGGAAATTCACCCACTGTTGATCAATCTCCAGAGCAATATCCAACAGCAGCTACCAATGTGCCCGATAACGAAGACCTGAACCGAGATTATACAGTAAATGATGTTGAATCTTATTTTCAATACAAGATTGAAATAAGTAGAGATGCTTTTACAATTGGTAAAAATTATGTGACAGATACCCTTACTGCAAATGCCCGATTTATCAACGGCAATTATGCGCCTGAAAAATGGTATCAATTGAAAATTCCTGTAAGAGAATTTGAAAGAAAAGTAGGGGATATTTCTGATTTCAAATCCATCCGTTTTATCAGAATGTTTATGCATGGTTTTAACGAACCTACCAATATGCGTTTTGCAAGTTTGCAATTGGTTCGTGCTGATTGGAGAAAATATTTGAACAGCTTAGAAACGGGTGGTGAGCACAAACCTATTGACCCAACAGACAATACACAATTTGTGGTTTCAACGGTGAATGTTGAAAAAAACAGCAAACGTGTACCTATACCTTACACAATGCCTCCGGGTATTTTAAGAGAAATTGATTTCAGTTCACCAAACCCAATTCAGCAAAACGAACAATCTTTAAGTGTGGTTACCTGTAATTTAAAAGATGGAGATGCCAGGGCTGTTTTCAAAAATACAACCGTTGATTTAAGACAATATGGAAATTTACGCATGTTTGTGCATGCAGAAAGTAGAGACAAATTAAAACAAGGAGAGTTGGTGGCATTCTTGAGATTTGGTACAGATTTAACCACCAACTATTACGAATATGAAGTGCCCTTGTCATTTACTGAAAATAACAGTACCGATCCAGGTGCTATATGGCCTTCTGAAAACGAAATCAATGTGCAACTGGAAGAAATGATCAATACCAAAATTGCACGAAACAATGCAAATTTTGCCTTCTCTGGAAGGTATTCAAGACCAGTGGGAAATGCAAACTATACAGTTGTAGGTCAGCCAGATTATAGCCAAATTCGGGTGTTTATGGTGGGTATTCGCAATCCAAAACGGATGAGTAATACCAGTACTGATGATGGTTTGCCAAAATGTTCAGAGGTTTGGTTCAACGAATTAAGATTGACCAATTTTAGTACAAGGGGAGGAGATGCTGCAACAGGTAAAATGCAGGCTAAACTTGCTGATTTTGGAAATGTGCAATTAACGGGAATGTACAAGAGCGTTGGTTGGGGAGGAATTGATAAGAAATTACTTGACCGCAGCATGAGTGATGACTACCAATACGACTTACAAAGTAATTTTGAGTTGGGTAAGTTCTTCCCAATGAAAAGCGGTATTTCTATTCCATTTTTCTTTTCTTATGGAACAACGCTTATTCGTCCATACTACAATCCTTTAAACCCAGATACACGCTTGCAAAAGGAAATAGAAGAAACCACCAATCCCGAGAGAATACAACAAATTAGCAGGGCTGCTGATGATTATACCATGCGCAGAAGCTTCAATTTTACCAATGTTCGCAAGAATAGAACTGGGACCAAAAAGGCGATGCCATGGGATATTGAAAACTTGAGCTTTACTTTTTCATTCAATGAAACTTTCAAACGCAACCAAACACTCTCATACAATTGGCTTCAATTGTACAAGGGTATGGCTACATACAATTATACTTTCACCAATAAGCCATTAGAGCCGTTTAAATTTATCAAATCAAGTTATTTGTCACTTATCAAGGATTTCAATTTTAACTACTTGCCAGCCATGATTGGTATGCGCGCAGAGGCTGATAGAAGATATGGCGAATTGTTAAACAGAATCAACGATACCAGAACAGAAAGTTTGCCTGTGATGTACGACAAGATGTTTACCACTAAACGTTATTATGAATTCAGGTATGATGTAACAAGATCAATTAAAATTGATTATAATTCTTCTGTTGATGCTCGAATAGATGAGCCTTCAGGTAGAATTGCTGATGATACCCCTGAAAAACGAGACAGTATTTACAAAAATTTCTGGGATGGAGGTCGCACAACCAAATTCGATCAAACCATAAAATTGAGTTACAATATCCCAATTAACAAACTGCCATTTATGTCATGGATTACCCAATCAAGTTATAGTTATACAGTTAACTACCAATGGTTGCAAGCTCCACCTGCAGCTGATAGTTTGGGAAATACCATACAAAATTCTAGACAAGACCAGTGGAATCTGAACGCAAACTTTGTTCAACTTTACAACAAAGTAGGTTTGTTTAGAAGAGTATTAAGCCCTGGTGTTCCAGCCAGTAACAAATCTTCAAAATCAAATACTGAAAAAGGAGAAGGGAAAACAGACAAGGCACCTGCAAAAGTACAATCAGCACCATTTTGGTTGAGTGTTCCCGTAAAGCTCATTACTTCAGTTAAAAATATGAGCGGCTCATACAGTATTACGCAAGGAACTCAGTTACCAGGCTTCAATCCTAAACCGGGTTACTTTGGCCAAAACGCTGATTTAGGCGCACCGGGTTGGGATTTTATTTTGGGTATTCAAGACCCTGGTTATCGTTTTAGAGCTGCAGACAACAAATGGATTAGCAAAGACCCAAGGGTTGTAAATCCTTATTTGATGAACTACCAAGAGAGTTTCAACGCGAGGGCGCAAGTTGAACCAATTACCGATTTTAGAATTGAACTCTCTGCAAGCAAAACGTATTCTAAAAATTTAACTGCCTATTTCAGGTATGATGAAGACAGCAATACTTATCGTGACTTTGGACCTGCCATGGAATCGGGTAATTACAATATCAGTTTCATCATGATCAATACTGCATTTTCAAAAGAAGATGACCAAGGCGTAAGTGATGTGTTCAAACAATTTGCAGCCAATCGTTTGACCATTGCAAAACGTTTGGCAGCTGAAAGAGGATTGCCTGTTGGCTTGAACGATTCATTTCCTCCAGGTTTGGGTAAGTTTAACCAAGATGTCTTGATTCCTGCCTTTTTAGCTGCTTATAGCGGCCAATCTGCAGATAGCTATTCCTTGTCTCCTTTCCATATTTTTCCTTTGCCCAATTGGAGAATTACTTATGGTGGCTTAAGTAAAATTGAATTTTTAAAAGAGCATGTGTCTAATATCAACTTACAACATGGCTACCAAAGCTCTTATTCGATTGCAGGTTTCCAAACTGTGGTAGATACCATGAGAAACTTGGCGCAAAGCTCAGATTACTTGCCCAATATTGTCATCAGAAATATATCTCTAATTGAAAGATTTGGTCCATTGATTGGAATTGATGTGAACTTGGTAAACAATTTAACAACCAGCTTCAAGTACAATTTAGACAGGACTTTAAATTTTGCAATTGGCAACAGACAAGTGAGTGAGCAAAAAGGTTCGGAATTTGTATTTGGTATTGGGTATAAAACTAACAAATTAGAATTGCCATTCAAGTCGAGAGGAAGAAAATTGGAGCTTGAAAATGACATCAATTTTAGGTTGGATATTTCTATTCGAGAAAATATTACTCGTATTCGAAACTTAGACAGGCCAAGCAATGACCCGGTATTGGGTCAATCGGTGATCAGCATCAAACCAACTATTGATTACATGATCAATGAGAAGCTGATGTTGCGCATTTTTTACGACCGCAAACAAACCAATCCTTTTACCTCAAACTCATTCCCAACAATCATTACCAGCGGAGGTTTTTCTCTACGATACACCATTCAATAAAATGGATTATACTACAGATTTGATACATCAGTATTGTGAACTGCATAGTTCAGAAGAAACCACAGTGCTCAAACAACTCAATCGCTATACCCATGCCAATGTATTGCAAGCAAGAATGATCAGTGGTCATTTGCAAGGCCGCGTATTGTCAGCGATAAGTCATTTGTTGAAGCCAGAAAATGTACTAGAAATAGGCACTTATACGGGTTATTCAGCCATCTGTTTGGCTGAAGGTTTAGCAGCAAATGGTAAACTCATTACCATTGATGTGAATCCAGAAATAGAGGCACAGGCCGTTCAATTCTTCAAGGAAGCAGGATTTGAAAATAAAATTCAATTGATCATTGGTGATGCTTACCAAGTAATTAGAACCTTACCAAAAGACTTTGACTTGGTTTTTATAGATGCTGATAAAAAATCGTACGATGCGTATTATGAATTGGTATTGACGTACCTTAAGCCAGGCGGATTTATTTTAGTTGACAATATATTGTGGAGCGGAAAAGTAATCGATGAAAAGGAACTTCAATCAGATAAAGATACCCAAACACTTCATGCGTTTAATCAGAAAATTAAAAACGACAATCGGGTAGAAAAAGTGCTTTTGCCCATTCGAGATGGACTTTATTTGATTAGGAAATTATAAAATGAATAAGATGCAGAAAACAACTACCAGCTTCAAATCTTGGATTCAAGCCATTCGATTGAGAACCTTATTTTTATCTTTCTCTTGTGTGTTTGCTGGTACCTGGATAAGTGTAAAAGATGACCAATTCGATGCCAGTATTTTTGTTTTTACACTTTTGACTGCCTTGTTTTTACAGATATTGTCAAACCTGGCTAACGATTATGGAGATAGTATTCATGGGGCAGACAATGCCCAAAGAAAAGGACCTTTAAGAACAGTTCAAACTGGACAAATTACATCTGCGCAAATGAAAAAAGCCTTGTTTTTTGTAGCGGTATTTTCGTTCTTCTCGGGCATTACATTGTTGTTTAGTTGTTATCCAGTAATAGGATTAAGGGCAAGTTTGGTGATGTTAGGAATGGGATTGTTTGCCATAGCAGCTGCAATATTTTATACCAATGGCAAAAGACCATATGGTTATAGGGGTTTGGGAGATATTTCAGTTTTTGTTTTTTTTGGCGTGTTGGGTGTTTTAGGTACTTCATTTTTACAAAGTGCTAGCATACAAATTGAGTCTGTTTACTTGGCAGTTTGTTTTGGTTCTTTGTCTGTAGGTGTTTTAAACATCAACAACATGAGAGACATTGATGCAGATAAAATTGCAGGTAAGTTTTCTATTCCTGTTCGCATTGGGTTGATACAAGCAAAGCGTTATCATGTTGTATTGATATTCATGTCAATGCTCAGCTGTATGGCTTGTTTCCATTATGCAGCATTGAATTTTGTGTTCCTAATTTTACCATTTGCTGCATTGGTATTTCATATTTGGAAAATCAGTCGTTGTACATTGCCAGAACATTTTGATCCCTTACTCAAGCAACTTTCATTGAGCACATTTTTACTTGCTTTGTCTTTGTTTGCAAGTATTTGGTTTTAACAAATGAAATATTCATACAGGAAATATCCACTCCATTTTGCATTTGATGCACGTACTTCTAGAGGAGCCATTCAAACACATACGGCCTATATCATTGAAGTAAGTGATGGGGCAAAAACTGGATTGGGTGAAGCTTCTCCATTGGCTGGTTTGAGTATAGATGCTGTTCCTGAATTTGAAACTTTTTTGCAAGAAAGTTTAAATCGATTGTCGGAAGGTGAAAAGCTTTCTTCTTTAAATTTAGAGAATTGGCCAGCCCTCAACTTTGGATTGGAAACAGCTTTACTTGATTTTGAAAATGGCGGTCAAAAAATATTTGAACCCAATCATTGGATCAAAGGGAAAGCAATACCTATTAATGGCTTAGTCTGGATGAACGAAATACCTTCTATGTTTGAACAAGCTATTTCAAAAGTAAAAGAAGGCTATACGCATATTAAGTTTAAAGTAGGGGCCTTGCAATTTGATGACGAATGTGAAATGCTCTATCATTTCAGGAAAAAGTTTGATGCAGCTACCATTCAAATTCGCTTAGATGCCAATGGCGCGTTTACATTAGATGAGGTAGCATACAAGCTAAAGGAATTGAGTAAATTTGGTATACATAGCATAGAACAACCTATTCAAAAAGGGAATTGGGAAGCAATGGCTGAAACTATTGCACTAAGCCCAATTTCAATAGCTTTAGACGAAGAACTAATTGGTGTTGATGTCTGGAGTCAAGGGGCAGAATTGATGAAAATTTGTAAGCCAGATTTTTTAATTCTTAAACCCACATTAATTGGAGGCATAACCAATGCCAATGAATGGATTCGTTTGGCCCAAAGCTTTGGAAAAGATTGGTGGGCTACTTCTGCTCTAGAATCTAATATTGGATTGAACAGAATTGCGCAATGGTGTAGTAGCACGCTCAATCCTATGCCTCAGGGTTTAGGAACGGGAAGTTTATATACCAATAATTTTGTTGCGCCTTTTGAAGCCAGTGCAGGGATGCTTACATACCAAAAAACCAGAACTTGGCAACTACCTTTCTAAAAAAGGTATCCAATACAAACGTAATCAAGCTTAAGCCAAAAGCCCCAATACAATTGGCTACCATATCGTCAAATTCATAGGTTCTGTAGATAAAAAAAATGCCTTGTAATTGTTCAATCAGTACACCATAAATAGCACTTATGATTGCTCCCAATACATACCATTTTTTTGGTTTTTGTTTGATTACCCATCCCGCATTGATGAACAAAGCAAATATGCCAAACAAAAAGAAATGGGCAATTTTATCAATGCTAAAATGAAACCAATCGAGGTGCATTTTAGGAAATTGACTTGGGTTTACAATACAACCAACCAAAATAAAAAAGGACCAGCCCAATGCGGGTACAAAAGCGATATATTTATTTAACACACGGCTTCAATTGCTGCAATACCTGGTAATTGTTTGCCTTCAAAATATTCAAGCAAAGCACCACCACCAGTACTGATATAACTTACTTCATTTTCGTAACCAAATTTTGCAACTGCTGCTGCACTGTCACCCCCGCCAATTAAACTGAATGCACCATTTTTACTTGCTGCAACCACTGCTGCACCCACTTGTTTGGTGCCGTTTTCAAAATGACTCATTTCAAAAACACCCATTGGGCCATTCCATAAAATGGTTTTTGAAGATAGAATGGCTTCTGAGAATGAAGCAATCGCTTTTTCACCAATATCTAAGCCCATCCAACCAGTTTCAATTTGTTGGTTGCTACACATTTTATAAGCCGCTTCGTTGCTAAATGCATCGGCTACCACTGAATCTTCAGGTAACAATAATTTTACGCCTCTTTGTTCAGCTTTGGTCATTAATTCTCTGCACAAATCCAAACGGTCGTCTTCACATAAACTTGATCCAATTTCATATCCTTGTGCTTTCAAAAAGGTATAGGCCATGCCACCGCCAATAATGAGGTAATCAACTTTTTCAATGAGGTTTTCTAAAATCAACAATTTATCTGAAACTTTTGCGCCTCCAGTAATTGCAGTAAATGGCCTTTCAGCATCTTGCATTACTTTTTGTGCATTCTCAATTTCTTTTGCCATCACATATCCAAAACAAGCCGCTTTTGGAAAAAACTGAGCAATAATTGCAGTAGAGGCATGCGCTCTATGAGCAGTTCCAAATGCATCATTGACATAGATATCTCCGAGCTTACTCAATTTCTCTGCAAATGTGACATCTCCTTTTTCTTCTTCTTTGTAAAAACGCAGGTTTTCTAACAATAAAATCTCTCCTGCTTTTAAGTCATTGGCCATTTCATTGGCTTTTTCACCCATACAATCACCAGCAAATTGAACAGCAACACCCGTTAATTCTGTTACTTTTTCTAGCACATGCTGTAGCGTAAATTTATCGTAAGCAATACTTCCATCCTCATTTAATTTTTTCAAAGGTCTGCCCAAATGGCTCATCAATACACAAGCTCCACCATCAGCAATTATTTTCTTGATAGTTGGAATGGTTGCCCTAATTCTGGCATCATCAGTCACCGCAAAGGTGTTTTTATCTAAAGGTACATTGAAATCAACACGAATAAGGGCTTTTTTGCCTGAAAAATTAATTTGATCTACTGTCATCATGAGATAATAAAATTAGCTCGGCAAATGTACTCAATCTTTCAGAGCCCCAAAGCATCAACTAAAAAAAAATGAAAATATGGTACTTTCATGCCGAAAGCTTATTTTTAAAAATGGCAACAAAGTACATCAAAGTATATGATTATGCTGTACATGGCAGCAACCCACAAGAAGACAATTCGGTTAGAACCATAGACATTGAAGGAAAACGCATTTGTTTGGCAAGAATTCAAAACAAGTATTATGCAATTGATGACAGGTGTCCTCATGCAGGGGCAAGACTGGGTGCAGGTTTTTGTGATGAAAATGGAATGGTGGTTTGTCCTGTTCACCGCTACAAATACAATCCTCTAACAGGGAAGGGCGCAAATAACCAAGGCGATTTTGTAGCTACTTATCCCGTTCAAGAAAAA
>Ga0209400_1001328_pt1 | contig 19999 bp, 6 predicted proteins | sample M_130807_EF_Meta_FD_187313 | JGI IMG/M metagenome (GOLD analysis project Ga0209400, IMG submission 187313) | Freshwater microbial communities from Lake Montjoie, Canada to study carbon cycling - M_130807_EF_MetaG (SPAdes) (version 2) | ecosystem: Environmental > Aquatic > Freshwater > Lake... | reverse complement strand
CCTCCTTCTTGCCCCCTTCCACCCCCTCAAACATGAAAAAGTAGGGGATTCTGGACCAGTCATCCTTCCCGTTTGCATCTTTCGTTCCCTTTGGCACGGCATAAGGCCCCGTTCGGTAACCGGAATGGATCGCCCGGATCACCGTCCCGCCCTTTCCACATCCGGCTCCCCGGATCACCACACCGGATTTGGAAATGCGAATCACATCCGCTTTGTTCCGATCCGCCCAAATCAGAAATTTGCCCGCTGGAAACAACACCACGCCCCCACCCGCCTTTTCTGCCGCCGCCACCGCCTTACGGATCGCCTCTTCGTCCGAAATCGCATCATCCGCTATCGCCCCGTAATCCGTTACTTTGAAGACAGGTCCCTGCACATCAGGGATCGCCTTCTCTCCGTGCTCATACCCGGCATAGGAGTAGTCAGTCAGGATCTCGGCCGATGAACGATCCGTGGCCGATTGGAAACTTTTCCAATGAGCGGACTCTTTCCCCTCACCCCGTCCGATCGAAGCTATTCCAAGGCCGAGGGTCAGCCAAGCGAACGAGGAGCGAAAAGATTTCATCATAAATGCAAGGGTACTACCAAGAAGCTCCGCACGAAACCTCATTTCTGAATCTGTGTCGAAATCCAATCCTCCACATCGGCTTTCTCCATCGGGGCAAATTCTTTCTGGGCGCTTCGGATCACATCCTCCTCATAAACCACCGCCCCGTCATTCAACCAAACCCGAGCCTCCTTCGGCTCAAACTTGGTGATCTGCTTCTCTGACCAGCCCTCGGGATTTTTTAAAAAAGGAACAAGATAAAGCATCGCCTTCCTCAAACTCCCCCTGCCTCCCTCTCCCTCATGATTCCAAAGATCGATGCCCAACGCCCGGGCCATCACCGCCCCCTTGCAGATGTTTTTGAGATTGAAACAGCTGTAGGACCAGCTTTTCGTCCGGGCCAACTCCCTCGGCTGTTTCCCCTCCGGGGTAATCTGGGAATCCAAACGAGCGGGCAGAGACTCCCCTAGGACCTTTTTTGCCTCATCCTCCTTTCCGGCCATCACCAGAACGGCCGCCAGCTGGACATCATAGACCGCACCGTGATTGTTGGGGGCCTTTTTTTCCTCTAACCCGATCTTGCTCGTCTGTAGCCATTGAGCGTACTCGGTCCACCATGCTTTCATTGCGGACCGGTCCTGATCGCTCCAGGACGAGCTTTTCGAAATCAGAACCAGAAAATCAGCGATCCTCATGAATTCCCGCGAATCAATCACCCCTGACCCCCTCCCCTCCGCCCCTCCAGGCACACTTTGGCTGTAATTCATGTTCGGGTTCATCCGCGTTGCCGGATCCAGAAAAAATCCCCGGAGAAACCGCCCCGCCTCCTCCGCATATCTCTCCTTCCCTGTCAGGAAATAGGCCAAAGAAAGATACTCCACCGAATGAATCATCTCGTTCAACTTCTTCTCGTCTGAAACCTCGCTGTGTTCCGGATTGGTCTCCCCGTCTTTTCGGATGTACGGCAAGCCGTCGGGTTTCGATGGATCCGGCCAGTAGTAACGGGCCGTGCTGAAATAATCGTGCGGATCTTTGCTCGCCTGCAGGTTTTTATTCTCCGTGATGGTAAACACGGGCTTTCCGACCCTCTTGTTGGCCTCCTTCACGATCTTCGTCGCGATCGCCTTGGCTTCAGGCGGAAGGCTCGGATCCTCCTTCCCCTCGTAAGCCGATTTCAACTGCTCCAACCGGGCCTCCTGGATCAGAAGAAATTTTTCCGCCGCCTGGAGGTTCAGGCAGAACCCCCACAAACCGACAAAGGAAACGAATCTGTACAAGAACTACTCCTCGTCTTCCTTGAGCGTCGTCTTTGCACCCGCCGATGCTTTTTCGGAACTCACCAAACCCAGTTTTTCCAAAAACTTCAGGCTCTCCTCCTCGATCTTGGCTTTGACGATCTTCCCTTTCTCCCCTTCCTTGCTCGACTGGGGGGAGTGCGGGGCATCGGGAAACACAACCAACTCACACGGATTCCCATTCGCCTTCATTTTATCCGTAAAAGCCTGCGAGTTTTCAAACTTCACCGTCTTGTCCGCCGTTCCATGAAACACCAGGGTGGGCGGCATCTTGGCAGGCATCCGTCCGGTCACTGAAAGATTGTTGGCCCGAGCCTCGTCATTCCCGAACCGCTTTGGTCCCCCATACCCGTTCGTTCCCGTATCCGTTACCGGCCAGAGAAGAATCAGTCCCATGGGAACAGGGTTCGGTACGGGATCCGAGGCCGTCTCGGGCTTCACGGGATCAGGGATCGCCGTCCATGCCGCCACATGCCCTCCTGCTGAGGAGCCCTGCGTCACGACCTTAGCAGGGTCCACACCTAACTCCGCCGCATGATCCTGAATCCAGCGCACCGCGGCCCGACCGTCCGCCACGCAGTCCTCCGGTTTGGCATCAAACCGTTTGCGGGTGCGATAGTCGGGAGCTACACCCACCAGTCCATATTTCGCCGCCCATTTTGCATAGGTGATACTCTTGGCCGGGGTTCCACTGCTCCAACCTCCCCCGAAAAAAGTCACCAGACAGGCTCTCTTGTCGGTCGCTTTCCAATCCTTCGGTTTAACCACATGAAGCCGGAGGTCCACATCCCCCACCTTTTTAAAAACAAAGGGTTCTGATCCGGGCAGGTTCAGAGGAGTGACTTCATTCGTCTCCAGTGCCGTAATGACGGGATTGGAGGAGGTCGTTTGTGCCTGTCCAAAAGAAAAAACTCCAAAAAAAAGAAGAATCAGGACACTTGGGCTCATATTTATAAATGATGTTTTAATGGAAAGAATATCTTGGGAAAACAACAAAAAGGGCGTGGCTTTCGCCACGCCCCTTTGTATTCAAATCACTGTTTTGATTTTAGTTCGACTGGATTGCCTTCAACCGCAGGAAGGTCTTGCTGCCTCCGCGTGGCGCACTGAAGACCTGCTTCTCGGTTTCTCCTGCAGTCGCTCCCGTCTGATCCGCTGCGCGTACACCCGCAATCGGTTCCGTGTTCCATGCCGACAGACTCGTTGCCGATTCACCCACCACCGTGACCTTGGCATCGTTGATCCGGACAATCGCCGTGATGCTTAGGTTGTTTGCATCCAGCGCCGAAATAGGTTTTACCACCGAGGCGCTCGCATTGTTTGCCCCCATGGCGTATCGGAGCAGGTTCGGCATCCCGTCTGCACCCAAATCCGTCGCAGTGGCTCCTGGGAAGGCGCTGGTAAAGGTCGGGCCATTCGCCTGAATCTCAAGGCTGGCCTTGGTATAGGTGAGGTCATAATTCGAACCCGCCCCCAAGGTTCCTTGAGTTATGTCATAGATACCCACCGCTTCGCCAGCCACCCGGCCCAAGCTTCCCGTCAGCGCGTCGGTACCCACCAAGGATCCGCTGGTAATCGCGTAGGTAAATACAGGATCCGCCTCGCCAGCCTTCTTGCTCTTTCCTCCATCCGCCGTCACCGTGATCGCCGCTTTACCCACCGTCAAAGTCTGAGTGACTGCTGGTGCAGCGTTATAATTCGCATCGGCCACTTGATTCACGGTGAAGGTCGTCGTTCCAGCTCCCACGATGTGGACCGAGCCGTTCGAATCAATTGTCGCAACGCTAGGCTCAGAAGAAGAGAAGCTCAATGCGCTGGTCGACGCACCCTTGGTCACAGCCAAGGTGTAATCCGCATCGCCATAGACTTTGCTATCCGTCGCGGCCAACCCGGTGATCGTCTGGGCAATCTGAACTACCGTCACACTCACGCTTGTCCTTGCAATATCGTTCCAGTTGGCCGTGTCAGTCGGATAGAAGGTCACCTCTTGGTTGGCCGTCCCGACATTCGGAGATGTCCATGGCATGCTGAAGGCAAACGATCCTTCCGGGTACGCATATCCTCCGCTCAAGGTGCTGTCGGCCAATGTCTGGCCATAGGTGATGTTGCTGGCCGCAGGCGCAATGTAGATCGTCGGAGTCGCCCTCGCAATGAAAAAGCCGACAGTCTTGCTGCCAGTATAATTTGAGTCGCTCGATGTCACCGTCACAGTGTAGCTCCCGGCAGCGGTCGGCGCCGTGCTGCTGGCTGGATACACCGTCGGACTTACCCCCGCATAACTGTAGGTAAAGCTACCGACTCCCGTCGCCGTTGCCGTATGCCCCTTGGCATTGCCGTCGTATGTCAGATTCGCAGGCGGAGTCACCGTGATCGATGTGGGATCTAACGTTGCGGCCGTGATCGTCAAGTTGGCAGGAACGAAGATCACATCATAGTTGGCATTGGCCAGCGTGCTGCTGATCGCATAGGTACCAACATCTTCACCAGCCACCCGGCTCAAGCTTCCCGTCAGCACATCGCTACCCACCAAGGACCCGGTGGTGATCTGGTAGGTCAACGCAGGATCCGCTGCACCATAGACCTTGTTCTTGGCATCCGCCGTCACCGTGATCGCCACCTTTCGGATCGTGAAGGCGGTGATTGGGGAGTTTGCTTGAAAGTAGTTGGAATCAGCGGCGACCGTTGCAGTGACGTTGTAGGAACCAGGTAGGGTCGGGGCTGTTCCCGAAGGCCCATAGGTTGCTCCCGCTGAAGTCGTGCCTGTATAGCTCAGTGTAACAGCTCCTGTGGAACCGCCGGTACTAACCTGAGGTGTGGTAGGTCCTTGGGACGATCCTGAATAAACATATCCTCCGGCATTAGGCGTTACCGTAATCGTCGGAACGGATTTATCCTTTACGAGCAGCAAACTATTTCCAGAGGTCGACAAAGAATAACCAGAAATCGTCGGGCTCAGCGTTGGAGTTCCTGTCAGCGAATTTCCACTCACCAAAGTATAGGAAGAAGCCGTGGGTGTTCCATTCACCTTCAGGGTCGACCCCGTCAAATCCACCGCACCCGAACTCGTGATCGTGATCAGATTTTGATCCAAGGTTCCCGCAACGGTCAAAGGCCCCGTGCTGATTCCATCGGTGGACTTGTTGAATTTCAAGGTTGCTCCGCTGCTCACGGTAATCGAACTGGCTGTGGGCAAGGTCCCCGTGGTTCCGATCTGCAACGTTCCACCCCCTACGACCGTGGGACCATTGTAACTATTGGCTGCATTCAGAGAGGCCGTGCCTCCACCTACCTTATTTAAACCGCGGGTCCCCGTGCCACTATTTGTTATACTGCCGTTCAGAGTAAAGTTTCCATCTCCGGAAAGCCCAAGACTATTCGTGGCAGATGAGCCGATCTCCATCTTCCCACTAAAGACAAGGGTTAGGTTGGCACTGCGGTTCCAGATCGTCTTGCCACCTGCCGAACCGCTTGGATCGGTGATGTAGTTCGCGGAATTGGTGAATGTGACCGTGACGGGACTACCACTGCTGTTGGTAAACACCATGTTCAGACCAGGACTCGCTGCGCTTGGCCCGTAGCTGTTAAATGTGTAATTCCCTGCCGCATTCAAATCCAGCGTCCCTGTGGATGCAGACGAATTATCTCCCGCAAAACTCGCCTGAGGGGCCAAGGAAGTCGTGGCCTTCAACTTCAGAATGGCATTGGTCGAACCCGTGATCGAAACCAAAGTCGAGTTGATGTTTCCAGCGCCAAGAGCAAGCGTTCCATCCGACACCGTGGTGTCTCCACTATAACTGTTGCTACCCGAAAGCGTCCAAGTCCCCGTGCCTGATTTTTTCAAACTGATCATGTTTCCCCCAAGATCGGAAACACCTGCAGCCAGTTCCCCAGAACCGGCAGTCGATCCCGCAAGGTATAACATTTTGGCGCCGACTCCAGTTGCCGTCATTGCACTAGTGAACTTCAAGGGCCCTGTGCCCGACTGATCCAAGGTTGCCCCCCCAAGCGTGCCCCCCAGATTGATCACCTTATCCGACGTTTCGCCCGTCCCCGTGTACTTTAGGGTGGTGAAGGCGGTGGCGTTTGTACTTCCGATGTTGATCGTTCCGTTCTTGCCCAAAGCGCTATTTGCATTCGCGTTGCCAATACTGGCGACCGAAAGATAGGTATACTGCCCGCTAGTCGCATTCGTGATGGTGATTGGCCCACTGAAACTGTTGTTATTATTCCCTAGCGTTACGGTTCCAGAGCTAGAAGCACCAATGACAACGCTGTTTACGCCACCATTTTCGTTGATCACACCATTCAGGGTTAATGTGTTCGTGTTGTAGCCCGCGAAAGTAAGCGTCTTAGCCCCAGCTCCTGTGCTGTTGATATTCCCGCTTAACGTCAAACTTCCGTTGGTGGCGCCATTGGCCAGTAAATTATAACTGCCTGTTGTACCAGCCAGCGAGATCGTCTTGTCAGAAGTTTCATCACTACTTCCAGTCCATCGCAATGTTCCAGCTCCAGCCATCGTGACCGTTCCATTGGTTCCGAGGGAGCTATTTTGTCCCGCTACGCCGAATTTGTTAAAATAGAGCACCCCACTACCCAGGGAAATTCCACCGCCGAACGAGTTGGTGAGTCCTGTGATCTGGATTCGACCAGCAGCATTTGCACTATCCAACACAAGTCCGTTCGCTCCGCTGATTGCCCCGCTTAGAGTCAAAGCATTTGTGCCTGAGTTAGTGATATTCAATGCCACCCCACTGGCACTGTTATTAGCGATGTTGGCGGCAATCGTAGCCCCTAGCCCACTCTGGGTTCCGAGTTGTAATTTACTGCCTGTTCCAATCTCTACATTGATCCCGATGTTGCTGGAGATCGTCCCGCCACTCAAATAAACCCCAAAGGAGCTGGAACCCGCGGTATAAGCAGCAGTATTTTTCAATAAGAGACTGGCTCCGGTTGTGCCGGTAATGCCAACAGCCCCAAGAGTTGTATTCCCGGCAAATGTGAAAGAATTGACCCCCGTGGTTCCATTCGAAAGGGTCAGTGAATTTCCATTCAGGTTAACTCCATTGGTTGTGGTGATAGTTCGTGCAGCATTGGCGTCAACCCACCAGCTATAGCCTGAGGTCAAAAAGTTCACGCCAACCGCCTCGTACGCTCCACCTTGCTTAACTGCACCCGCCGTTCCCCCGAAATTTAAGATATAATTACCCGACTGGCCTGCTGCAGCACCGTTAATCATTGCAAACAAACCACCACCCGTGGGCCCACCCGTGTTTGCCGTTGCATTGTCACTATTCGTTGTCCAGTAAACACCGGAAGAAGAAAATGTACCTGATCCACCCTCTCCAGCGGTTGTTCCGTTCACATCCCAGTAGGCATTGGTCGATTGAGCACGCGAATCAGTAACAGAAAAAAGCCCCATCAGGAAAATTCCGAGAGCGAGCGAACGGCCAATTCTATTTTTCATGTTCATGGTAGTTGGACTCCTCAAAATATTTTCTGTTCAAAAATATTACTACTTAAGGGATATGTTTTATGAAAACAATTTTGCATACACAAGCAAATATATATCACAAAGGGGATATATTCAATCAGAGCAACCCATTCGCACCTTAAAAAAGGGCTTATAATATCTATATATATATAACTATAAGCTTTTTATAGATATTCGAAAATGGCTATGTTTACACGTTATAAAGAGTGCCAATTGAACGGAATATGGCATGCCGATCACGCACCAGGCCAAGATGACTTGAAACTATTACCCTAAAAGGAATAACAAAACCGTGCCTATCGTAGCTGCACCATTTGGCTTTTGTCCAAGGAGTGAAAGAGCCCCCTTCTGGTAGACCAATACTCGAGGCCTTCAGGTCGTCGAAAAATATCTCCAGGTACAAACCCCGAAACCCAACAGAACCAGCACGCCTGGATTCAAATGTTTTGGGGATGGAAAATTCCGACCGTAAACAAACAAAAGGGGGCGTGGCTTTCGCCACGCCCCTTTTCGATTACGGATGTGTGACGCTGATTCGGACAAACATCTTGCCCGAACCGGTGACCTGCACCTGCTTTTTCAGGAAGCCGACGGGCGAGGATCCCGTGGCTGCGCTCACCTCTTGAGCCGCCGTCCAGTCCACAAGATTACTGCTGGTCTGGTACTTGACGGTCAGGGCGGAGTCATCCTTCACGTCGAAGGTGTAGGTCAATTGATTCCCGCTCATCACTGGGACGGCAGTCACACCGTTGTTTCGGGGCGATCCATTCGCCGACCCGAAGGCATACACCAGCCCGGCTGTTACGCCGTTGACCTTCGCATTGAATGCGGTTCCTGCCGGCAGGTTATTGCTGGAGAGGTACAGAGCATAACCATCCGTTACCGGCGCCTCTCCAACCACAACCGTCCGGGTCACCGTATCGGCGTTGTTCCCTGCCGCATCGGTCGCGTTGAAGGTCATGGTGTAGATTCCGCTGACCATTGTGTTCACCGTGCCCGTTCCGTTGATCGAGCGTTCGGCATCTTTATTATCCGTCACCCTAGCACCGAGGTCGATGTAGCTGGCTCCATAGGCAACATTTACCGTGCTGGCCCCATTCAGGGTGATCAAAGGTTTCGTCGTGTCGTTTTGCTCCAGGAGCAGGCTCTTCCCATCACTCGACTTGGTCAGCGCGTATCCGGGGATGCTCGTCTCGAGCACTGGATCACCATTGATTCCGCCAGCGGCCGTAACCAAGGTGTACGACGCCCTCGTCGGCGAGGCGATGTTCAGCGCTAATCTAGCTCCGGATTCGAAGGTGATACTTCCCGTCGTCGTCGCAACCGCAGTAGGCTCTGTGGGAGCAGGGATGGTGACCCTAGGACTGATCACATAGCCGCTTCCACCGGTCACAATACTCAGGGCCGAAATCACGCCCTGCGAATTGACCGTGGCCGTGGCCGTTGCCGCCGCTCCTCCTGGAACCAAGGTCGTTCCGTCCGTCTTGCGAGGTGCTTCGATCGTCAAATTCAAGGTGGCACCAGGCGTATACCCTCTAACCGATTTCGTCAGATACAGATCTTTGACATAAGCGTTGGCAGCAGTTGAATTATAGTCGGTCAACTTACTGCTCACCTGATCAATCGAGCACCTGGCTTCGGCTGGAGCCAACCAGTCTAACTGCAACGCCGCACCGGATTTTACGGTCACCGAGGAGGCATAGCTTCCGTTCAGATTTAGTTTGCCCGCCTGAACGGTCGTCGGTCCGGCGTAGCTGTTCTCCGTTGCAACTGTGGGCGGAGCGGCAATCACAACACGGGGAAGTGAGGTGTAGCCCGATCCAGCATTATCCACCCTAATGGAAACCACCCGACCATTGGAAACCGTAGCCGTGGCCGTGGCTACAATGGTGGGGTTTCCACCTCCCACAAGGGTAACCTCAGGGGTTGCCGTATATCCACTCCCCGCATACTCCACGATGATCGATTCGACAGTCATCGAGGACGTCAGCGATGCAAAGGCCGCTGCTTGGTTGGGCTGATCGCTCAGATAGACAGTGCCCAAGCCTGTTTTGGTAAATCCACCCGTCCCAGAGATAGCCTGGAGGGCCAAATCAAGGGTCGTCGGATTATTGAATGTGGCCGATCCGGTTAGTATGCCGGACTTGAAATTCACTCTAGGCAAGCTTTGGCCTACAATCGGCGAAGTTGCAGTGGCCACTTCAAGGCTATTACTTCCGATATTTAGATTATTGAATCCAAGAGTGTTCTGCCCGAACAACGTGGAAGCATCCGGATCATACTGGATCAACCCGTTGCTTTCCACCCTCAAATCGGAAGGAACTTCAAAGCCTGTATAAGTTCCGTTCGAGTTCTGCAACTTGGTGAACTTTGCGTTTCCTCCCGCAAGGGTGATCGGTCCGTTGCCACCACCGTTGTTCGACGACGGGCTAAACCAAACCGTGCCTTCCTGAATCCGCCATCCACCCAATACCGTGCTGCCGTTGCCATTCGCTGCCAAGGCTGCACCTGACACCTTCGTGCTTCCCCCGAGCACCTTTACAGTTCCTGCCCCTATCTTCGTCACTAGGCTGTTCGCGTCACTATTCCCAATCAACGTGAACATCGTCATCGTGGTCTGAGAAGCAACATCCAGTGTAACCGGACCGCTAATCGTCGTCTTGTTTCCATCGTATTTGAGAAGACTAAGCGCCCCGTAGGTATCCTGATAGGCCGTATTCCCGTCACCGACCAGGGGTAGGGGTGTCGTAAAGGTGCTCCTTGCCAAATCCAGATCGACCGTGCTTTTCAGGGTTCCGCCCTTCAATGTCACAGGCCCGGCTGTAGTACTGGATCCAAGTGCATACGGATCCCCAATCTGTAAAGTGCCAGCCTCCAGAATCGTTCCGCCCGTATAGTCATTGGAGGCATTCAATATGAGCGTACCCGTCCCTCTCTTCGTCATAGGATTGCTTCCCGTGATAAAGTTGACGGCCGAGTATGTATCGCTTGCCACACCGCCAATCGTGATGATCCCCACTTCTTCCAGATAAAGCGAGTTACCAGTCACCCTCAATCCCCAACCGGCTGTACTGGCTGTAGACACCAGTGTGGGGGGCGTGACAGCCGTGATAGGTGCGGTGGCCGTCATCAGGGTATAAATGGTTCCAGACACAGGTGTTCCCGTGACCGAAACTTTTGAACCTGTGAGGAATTCTATGGTGCCAACGGTGGTCCAGGTGCTTCCGACAGGTACTTCGACCGTTCCGGCGTTCTGTACCTGCAGACTGGTGATGGATCCACCTCCGCGGACATATCCGTTGTTGCCGACCTGAACCACACCAGCCGCACCGGCCAGGTTCAAGCTGGCAGAATTTCCAATGCTAGTACCGCTACCCGCCACCACCGTAGTACCGCAATTGACCAAGGATCCTCCCGTTGGGATGCTCAAGATTCCCTTCGAAACCGTGGTTCCGTTGTAGCTGTTCACCCCATACATCGTCAGGGTATTCGTCTCATCTTTGATCAAGCTGCGCACACCAGTGTTGGTGTTATAAACCCGATTCGAGATCACCACCGGGCCAATCGTGGAGATCGTGTTGGCGGCGGTGGTGGTGCCCGAAATATCCACATCTCCCTTGAAAATGATCGTCAGGTCTGTGCTCTTGTTGGCAAATGTTTTTCCAGTTGTGGTGGTTCCAAGGACGTTGTTTGCATTCGTGAAGGTCAATGTGCTGGCCGAACCACTACTGTTGCTGAAGTTCATGTTTTGGCCCAGGTACTGGTTGAGGGTGTAGTTCCCTGCTGTTGCAAACTCCAGAGTCCCCACATTGGCAGAGCCTGATGCTCCCAACAAGGTGGCCGAGGGATTCAACGCGTTGATTGCATTGACCTTGAGAGTCACCAGGCCGCCCCCAGCCAGAATGTATCCAGAAGATGCGCTAGTCCCAGAAAGATTGAGCGTCCCCGCAGCAACCTTCGTTGTCCCTCTATAGGTGTTGTTCCCCGACAGAGTCGTGGTCCCTGTGTTGGTGAAAACAACTACACCTGCCGTGGCGGTTCCACCATCGGCGATCACGCTGTTTACCGTCACATTCCCGGCTCCTGCGAAGGTCAAAGTACGGCTTGCAGAGCTTGCCGACGTGGTTAGGTCAATCCCTCCGTTGAACACCAAAGATCCACCCGAAGCGGTTGACCAAGTGGGATCTCCCCCGGAGTTGATCACTTTATTTCCAAAGGTCTGGATTGCGGCGGCACTGTTCGTGATGCCACCTGCACTCGCCACCGTGATGTCGGATCCCGTCCAATTATAGGCATATGCATTTGGATTAAAGGTAATCCCTCCGTTAGTTTGCGCCGTCCCAACGATCACGTTTGCAAACGTACTGCTGCCCACATTTCCGAAGACAGTTGCATCATTAGTTGTACTCGGAAACCCTGAGTTATTGGTCCAAGAACCGGCACTGGTATAAGCCGTACCCGTATTGTTCCAAGTATAGATCGGAGCTGGATCGATGGTGATCGTCAGAGTCTGGGCCCCGCTTTGTCCAAAGGGATTGGTGGCGGTGTAAGTCACGGTCGTTGTTCCGGCAACCGTCGGCATTCCCGTGATCGCACCGGTGGCTGCGTTTAGCGCAAGACCTGCAGGAAGGGGTACCGCTGGGTCTATCGCATACGATGTCGGCGTAGAGGAAATAGGAGTAGTGGTAATTAAATTAGAGGTAATCAGATAGCTGTACGCCTGGTTTACTTTTCCCGCTGGGGGGGTTACCGCGCTGCTAGTGAAGGTGGGAGCCGAGGAGGGAGCCGTGGTTATGGTTAGCCCCAAAGTTCCAGTGGCTGATCCTCCACCTGTTCCTGCCGCGGTAAGATTAATACTGTTCAAAACTCCAGTTGCCGCGTTCATGGGAATCGTTCCTGAAATCACCCCGGTCGATGCGTTGAGGCTCAACCCCAAAGTGGTCAGAGTAGAAGTAGAAGTGGTGCTATATGTCACAGGTGCCGTGAGGCCCGAGGATGTGATTGTGTATGAGTAAGGATATCCAGCCTGCGCCGTGGCTGTGCTGCTAGTAACGGTAGGGGTTGCTACAGCCGAGGGAGCAGAATCGGCCGCATAAATGTCGTCTACCAAGAAATCAACTGCCTTAGAACTAGCTGCATTAAAAGAGATTTTTCCAATGTTATAAGCATATACAGAAGGAGTAGTGCTTCCATTTGTGATAACAGAAGTACCCATTGCCGATCCTGCGGCGGTAGGATTAGCAAGAAGACCGTCAACATAACAAACATAAGCGTTAGCCCCTAAAACTTGGGAGTTACCACTTGGGTCAGTGTAAGACATGGTCGTTGCTTCACTATTAAACCAAACTTTAACGGTGTGTTGTGCCGCAGCGCTGACAGAAGTAATCACTGCCTGAGTAGTGGCCCCAGAGCGGACAGAAAAAGCGCACGTAGATGCGCCTGGTGAAAACCGAATGTCGACGTAAGCGGAATTTGCCGAACCCATCGTCGTGCTATCATTAGATCCAAGTCTTATATTGAAATCGCTACTGCTTACACCGGGGCTTGGAACTGAATTCTGTGTGACTTTAAACGAATAATACCCTTTTGTGCGCGCCACAGCGTTGTTTAATGAAAAACTGTATTGAAGACTGTTTCCAGTAGCGGCAGCAGTCAGCTTAGAATAACGAACTTGTTTTCCTCCAGATATACTCGCAACGGTGGTTGCCGTGCTGGACGCCTGCAGAAAAGGAGAATTAGCAACAGTCGGTTGAGTCTCTGGCGATGACACAGTGTATTGCTCAAAAGTTTCATTCAGCCAAACCTCGGCTTGAACGGAATTTCCAAACGCACCCAACGCAAGAATCCCTAGCGCGAACCACGCAACGGGTCGGACGGCTGCGGTGGAGTTGAGTTCTAGGATGGTTTTTTTGTTCATATTTTTATCTCCTGCTGTTTGAGACATTAATCCTGTATATTTTGACACTGACCTGACCGCTTTGTTCAGAAAATCTTTCATACAGCTCTAAAATTAACATTATAACTTTCCTTATGAGTCGCTAGTTTCATTTGCATCTTTTGCCATGCTATTGTGCCTGTATTTGCACAAGTGACTAATATCTAATATTTTATATTTACACTTATGAGGTAATTTATTTGTTTTACTAGTTAACTAAACCGCCTTAATCTGATCACTAGTAAGGATTAGACCCCATGCCCACCACTCTTGAAACCATCGCAAAACGTTGCCGTGTATCGAAGGTAACAGTCTCCCTCGCCCTTCGGGATAGTCCCCGTATTTCCTCTTCCATGCGGGCCCGCGTGGCCGAAGTAGCCGCAGAACTCGGCTACACCCCTAATCCCATGGTTAGCGCATTAATGACCTCTCTGCGCTCGACCCGAAAAACAAAATTCGTATGCAATCTGGGCTTCATCACCTCGTTCCCCACCCAGGACGGCTGGAAGGAAAATCCCTCGTTCGCCCGTTACCTCACCGGCGCCACCGCCCGGGCCACTGCCTTGGGCTACGGAATCGAATCCCTCTGGATCCGTGAAAAATCTCCGGCCGATCTTTCCCGCACGATGCATCTCCGCGGCATCCGCGGTCTCCTCCTCGCCCCCCTTCCCTCGTACGGAATGCCCCTTTCCCTCTCGTGGGATCCCTTTGCCACCGTCGCCTTCGGCCACACGTTTACCGAAATCCCCGTTCACCGGGTGACGAACAGCCAGTTTCACACCCTCTCCCTCGCGATGGATCAGTGCCAGAAACGCGGACATCGCCGGATCGGACTGGCCATGCCCCGCTTCGTTGACGCCAAGGTGGAAAGCCGCTGGCTCGCCGGTTATCTGGCCTGGCAGTACACCCACCCGGAACTGGCAAAAATCGAGCCCCTCCTCGTCGACCAGTTCGACGAAGCATCCGTCGTCGCCTGGATGAAGAAAGAGAAGCCCGACGCCGTTCTCGCCAACCACGGCCCGATCCTGACCTGGATACGGAAGAACGGATTCCGCGTGCCGGACAACATCTCGTTCGTTCATCTGAACTGGACCCCGGAAAAAGGGGAACTCAGCGGAACCAACCAACAACCCGAGGAGATCGGGGCGGCGGCGGTGGACCTCCTCGCCGAACAGATCAATCAAAACCGGCGAGGCATCCCGGAAAAACCAAAAACCATCACGCTGGAAAGCCTCTGGCATGAAGGGACGACCTGCCCCGACCGCCGTTGATCGTACGGTACGGTCGCAAAGGTTAATTTAAAAAAGAATCTGGAGCCCGTCGCGTGGGGATTCCTACTGGGACGCCTTCAACCGCAGGAACAACCGGCTGTTCGTATCTTTCTCCATGCTAAAGTCTCTTCGCTGACAGCCGGTCGGAACGTTGTTGGTGTTGCTCGATGCCGTGCCGTACGGATTCGTCGGGATGTTGGACCAGGTTCCCGTCAAATCCCTAATCCATTGCCCCACAATCTGGACATTCGTGTCATTGGTGCGCACCACCGCCGTCATGGTCAGGGCGGATCCGTTCATGGAAACCGTCGGCAAGCTCACCGTGTCGTTGGTGTTCGTTCCGCCCAACGAATACTTCATCAAATAAGCCAGCCCATCCGTACCGATGTTCGTCGGATTCACCCCACTCCCAAAGACACGGGAGAAGGTCGGCGCAACGATGCTGAATTCCGTAGGCGTCGAAACAGCCGTCTTGAAATTACTATCTTCCGGAAGTGTCGCGGTCACGGTGTATGTTCCCACCTCCGTCGGCTTTGTACTGGCGGAATAGACTGTCGGAGCAACCCCTTCATAACGGTAGGTCAAATTCGAACTTGTAGAACCTGTCTTGGTGACACTTTCCAATCCCGGCCCCTGCGGGGATCCGTTGTAGGTGAAACTCCCTCCGGAAATCGAAATGGTTGAATTCGCCTTAATGATCAAGGTGACAATGACCTGACCGGCTGCACCGGTGCCACCTGAACGCTGGGTCGTAGAGGAGGCTTTCGCCCCTCCACCACCTCCGCCAGGATATCCAGTTGGAGGTTGTCCATTTGCGGAAGAACTACTGCTCGGATTTGCGTTCCCTCCGTTTCCGCCTCCGGGGACTGCCGTGGCTCCCACCCCATCGATCGTCGAAGCGGGGGCGTTTCCAGCTGAAGCGGTTCCCGCACTGCCACCTCCGCCCCCTCCAAACCCAGTGCTGGTGGATTTTGCACCACTGCCTCCCGCCCGGAGGACGTCGCCGATACTTCCGTTGGTCGTACCCGTGCCCCCGTCGCCGGAGACGTCGCCGTACGAGACAACGCTTTGACCTCCGGCTCCGCCCTTCGCCAGCACCAACGTGGAAGGCGCATTGATAGAGTTAAACCAAGAATCTCCGCCGGCCACGGCCACTCCATTACCAGTGGAACTCACTCCTCCAGTCCCGACATTGATGTAGTAAGTTGCCCCGGGAACGACAGGGTAGGAATTACAATTCGCATAAGCCCCTCCTGCTCCTCCTCCGCCGGTGGCAACACCACCCGAAGGACCCCGGATTGCACTCCCTCCCGCTCCACCTCCGCCCCAACATTCGACCTGCACGGACGTGATATTGGTAGGACAAACCCAAGTTGTGGAACTTCTGTACGTAGACACAGTTTCATAAACTTGAATATTCAGGGTGGCCGGGGTGCTTCCAAAGCTATTGGCGGCAGTGATCGTAAAGCTGTAAGACCCAGCCACAGCCGGGGTACCCCTGATTTCTCCGTTTGTTGTGTTGACGGAAAGCCATGAGGGCAGGTTGGTGGCGCTGAACGAGGTGGCCGCGTTGTCCGCCGTGATCAAATAAGTGAAGGCCGTATTGCAGTAGGTACTGGCCGTTAGGGAACTGGTGATGACAGGCGGAGGCCATAGCGGGGAGGAAGGACCTTGGTCAAAAGTCGCTCCAACTTCATTGCGCAGCATCGGGGCAAAGGGCATAGATCCCGTGGCCTCCCTCTCATAACACCCAATATCCCGGGTCGCCGGACGGGCAAATCCCCGAATGTCATTGCTGGCAGAAAGCGTGGCATTGGCGGCATTGATCAACGGACTGCTCGAAGTGGGAATCTTATAATTGCCCAGAACCTCGGTGATCGCTGGAGGTACATTGGCCGAATAGGTTCCTCCCACCAAACCGCCCCAACCATATTTACCCGTCTTGGTCTCATAGATGTAGTTACCTCCCGAGCCAGCGAGGGTGATCGGGGTGTAACCGTTCGTATTGGTGGTATCTTGAACCACAGCCGAGTTGGCTGTGCCATTCCCCTGCCATACGTTGTTATAAATCTTAACACCAACGGGTGAAGCCGGAGCCCCATAGCTCTCATTGGACAGGTAACCGAGGTTCATCTCCTTACAGTTGATAAAGGTGTTGTTGTATATCTGTGCGTTGTCGGCAGGCATATAAGCTCCGGAATTGCCGGTATTGTTGACCGGGTTGCCCTCATAATAGTTGGATTCACCCGACATCACGCAGAGTGCGGCGGCAGCATCAGTTCCGATCACATTCTCGACATAGTTGTTGCGGATAATATGATTTTTTCCGATAACCCGAATCCCCCTCTGCTCCGCGTTGGCCGCACGGAACTGAATGCTGTTTCCTGAATAGTAGCCAGAACCAAAGATAAAGTTTCCCTCGACGGTGCAATATTGCCCCGTTCGCAGGCAGATCCCTCCATGGCTCTCGAGGATGGTATTGTTGCGAATGGTGTTTCCCTTGGATTTGTTTGAAATGATTTCCGACTCACCGGCGTCAGAGGCGAAGCCGTCCGATCTCCAAATCGAATGATAAAAAACGTTTTTCTCAACAAGGACCTGCATGTTGAAAGTTTGAACATCTCCAATGCCGATGCGGATGGACTCAAAACCATTTACGATGCCGGCATAGCGGGTTCCGAAATAGTTGTGATGAATCCAGTGATTCCGGGGAAGAGCGATCCCGCCCTCCGTGATGTCGGGCATGATCCAAACTGTCGCATTGCTGCTGCTTTCGGGCCGATCATTGAAAGAACAGTATTCGACCGTGTTATTGAATCCTCGAAGACTCAGCCAATGAACATCTTCGCCCGCTTCGTTCATAGATCCGCAAGCATTGAACCGCAGGTGGGAAAACGTGATGTATCGCGAGTTATAATCTGCGCCAACGATTTCCCCGTAGCCGGTGGGTGAAACCAAGCCGCACCCAGGTCCGAAGTCGATTCCTGCAAAAATAATTCCACACCCCCGAAAGCGGATATTCGAAGGTGCGTTGACGATCACCCCGCCGGGTGTGACGGCATAGATTTTAATCGGATTCGACTTGGCCAGATCGTCGTTGGCTATGGTGCTCGTGATGATCTTGTTGATGGTCCCATAGGTCCCGCTTTGCATTTTGACAATATCCCCTGCATTCAAACTTGGCAGGGCGTTGAAATCGGCTGCGTTACTGACCGTGTAAGTAACCGCTAACCCGGAATTAACGAAAAACAGAACAGTAGAGATAATGAAAAGGAAACAGAAGAAAGTAGATGCCTGAGTCAATGCACCCCTTTTCCAGCAATACGATTTCATTGTTTTAAAGCGTTATATTTTAGTGGAAATTTTTCTAAATCATTGAATTAATTATATGATAGATAGCAAATGCTTATTTGCTAGGGATTTTCATTGGGTGTTTAAACAAATTCTCTGTATCTGGCTAAAATGCTTAAAAGCAGTTACTTGCACCACTTGATTGGAGCGAGGCCAGTCTGTTTTAGAAACCCCCTCGAAAAATAATTCTGATCTTGAAATCCGGCACGGCCTGCCACGACTTCCAAGGAAGTCCTCGCCTTCGCCAAGGAAGTCAATGCTGTCGGACTGAAAAACGGCGTGGTGCAGGACAAATTGTGGGTCCCGGGCCTGCTCAAACTTCGTTACCTCATCGACACCGGCTTCTTCGGAAAGATTCTCTCCGTTCGGGGAGAGAGGTCGGCTTCTGGGTGTTCCCCGGAAAATTCGAGAAACTGCAACGCCCCTCCTGGAACTACCGCAAGGAAGACGACGGTGGAATCATCGTCAACATCCTTTGCCATTGGCAGTACGTGATCCAAAATCTCTTCGGGGAAATTAAATCCCTTTCCTGCTTAGGAGCCACCCACCTGCCCCGACCGCCGCTAAACCGCATTCCCGGGTTTCGGGCTAAGGGGAATAACTCACCTCGATCTTCATAAAGATTTTTGTGTTGGCCGAACGGGTGACCGTAAACACTTTTCTCTCCCATCCTGTCGTTACTCCCAGTTGGTTCACCCCCTCGTTCTTCCCAGTCGTGGTCACCGGATAATCCCAAGCTCCGCCCAGACTGGTGGTGGCCTTCGGGACAATCCCCAGCTTCAGATCATCCGTACGGACAAGAGCGGTCATGGAAAAGGTCGTGCCCGTCAGCGAAGTGGATGAGGGCGCCCCTGTTGCCGTAGGCCCGGCTGCTCCTCCCAATGCATATTTCATCAGGAGATCCGATGTCACCGTGGAGCTTCCCCCGTTCCATGTGCTGTAAGGCGTTCCTCCCGGACTCACCGTCAAAATCACGCTTACCGGCAGGGCAGCCTCATAGTTTCCGTCACCCGTTTGCGTGGCTGTGATGGTAGCCGTCCCGGCCCCCACAATGTTCAGCGTGTTTCGGCTCGTGATCGTCGCGACTCTGGTATCTGAACTGGTCAGCGTAACCTCCAACCCGGCGGCAGAAGAGGTCGCAATCAGCGTCCGTGCGGGATCCCCCACGGTGGCGGTTGCCGGATCCAATCCAAAGGTGATCACTTGGGACGCCTTGGCGACGGCTTGTACGGTGAGGATGATCTGGCCTGAACCTCCAACACCTCCTGCGTTCAGGGTGCCCGAAGCACGCGCGCCGCTTCCTCCTCCACCCGGACCGAAGCCATTTCCCCCTATCGTCGAGTTGGTTGTCGGCCCAGTGCCTCCATTGCCACCTCCCAGCGGAGCGATGGCTCCAAGATTCGTGGTGGCGGTTGTTCCATTTGCCGCATTACCTGCACCACTTCCGCCTCCTCCAGCTGAGGATGAGGCGCCAGTGGCACCACTTCCGCCAGCATAAATGACGTCCCCGATACTGTTGCTCGTTGTTCCAGTGCCTCCAATCCCGTAGCGGGTGGTGCTGGTGTTTCCGACCGCACTCTCTCCGCCCGCACCGCCTTTTGCCAAGACCAATACCAAATTTGTCGAGTTGACGGAATTAAACCAAGAATCGCCACCAGGAACAGTCGTGTCGTTGACCGAGGAGTTGTTCGTCCCGCCAACCCCCACATTGATGTAGTAGATTGCTCCAGGTGTGACCGGATAATTTGTCTTTTTGGCATAGGCCCCACCCGCCCCGCCACCACCATACTCCACACTACCATTATCCGGCGTGCGCAAGGCACTTCCGCCCGCCCCACCCGCACCCCAAGCCTCCACCTGCACCGCCGTGACATTCGCCGGGCAAACCCAGGTTGTAGAAGCTCCAAAGGTGCTCGAAAGATTGGAAAGGCTGGCCCCAACCTGAATCGTCAAAGTCGCGTACCCAGTTCTACCCGAACCGTTGGTGGCAGAGACAGTGGCGGTGTACGTTCCACTTTCAGTCGGCGTTCCCGTAATTACTCCCGTGGTCGTGTTGATACTCAACCCCCGAGGCAAACCGGTCGCCCCGTAGGTTACCCCGCTTGCGTT
>Ga0209400_1001327_pt1 | contig 20018 bp, 29 predicted proteins | sample M_130807_EF_Meta_FD_187313 | JGI IMG/M metagenome (GOLD analysis project Ga0209400, IMG submission 187313) | Freshwater microbial communities from Lake Montjoie, Canada to study carbon cycling - M_130807_EF_MetaG (SPAdes) (version 2) | ecosystem: Environmental > Aquatic > Freshwater > Lake... | reverse complement strand
CTAGAGAAGATCATGGACATGAAGGCTAAGAAATGAACTTATCCGATCACTTTAGTCTTGAAGAGGCAACGCACTCCGATACCGCAACCCGTCTAGGTATCAGTAACCAGCCAAATACACAGCAACTTGAGAATATGAAGGTTGCTGCCATTGGTATGGAGAAGATCAGAGAATTGCTTGCTAGTCCTATCAATGTCAATTCATGGATACGACTGCCAGAGGTCAATGTAGCGGTAGGCGGTAGCAAGGTATCGAGTCACATGGATGGCTGGGCTATTGACTTCACCTGTAAAGGCTTTGGTACTCCACTCGAAGTCTGCAAGGCTATTGAGAAATCAAACATCAAGTTTGACCAGATGATCCATGAGTTTGGTGATAAAGGCTGGACTCACATTTCGTTTGCTCCTGAGATGCGTCAGCAAAAGCTCACCATCTTCAGACCTCAGAATAAGTACGCCATTGGCATACTTACGCAAGAAGAATACAACAAGGCTGTATGACGAACCTCTATCAGCAACTCCAGACTCCTGCCGTACCAGATCTGCCTAACCCGCAAGACAGGTATGACCGTCTGACGGTTGCGCAGACGAATGGTGCGTTGCGCACATTCTTCTTGAAGTTAACCAATGCCTTGCAATCCATTGCGTCACCACGCGGTGGCAGGTTTCTAAACAACCCTTACGGGGCATTCCAAGACGGCACAGACCAGACGGCAGCGAACACCACGACTGCTTACGCCATAACCTTTGACACAACTGACTTCAACAATGGCGTAACCTTGTCAAACTCGTCAAGGCTTAATGTGTCTCAGGCTGGAATTTATAACATCCAATTTAGCGTGCAGTTAGTAAACACGACGAATGCGTCGGTAGACATTGACATCTGGTTTCGCAAGAACGGCACAAACATCGACAAGTCAAACTCACGCTTTGGACTAGCACCAAGGAAAAGTTCTGGAGACCCATTTCACATTATTGGTGCAATGAACTTCTTTGTAAGTCTTGATACAAACGACTATGTTGAACTCATGTGGCGCACTTCAGATGTTGGTGCATCCATTGAGCACTACGCTGCCAGTTCCACACCAACAAGACCGTCTATACCGTCTGTCATTGCGACGGTTACCTTTGTGTCCAATCTTTCAGCATAATTAGACCCTATGGCACTCGTACCAATCAAAATCCCTGCTGGCGTTTACCGCAATGGTACTGAGTACCAGTCTGCGGGGCGATGGTTCGACTCCAACTTAGTCAGATGGTTTGAGAACACTTTGAGACCTTGGGGTGGGTGGCGTAAAAGATCAAACAGTCAGATGACTGGTGTTAGTCGTGGAATGCTGACTTGGCGTACCAATGCAGATGAACGCTACATTGCTGCTGGCACGCCTACAAAGCTCTACGCAATGAATGAGGCTGGTACTCTCAAGGACATCACGCCTACAACCTTTACGACTGGCATTACAGACGCAACGCTAAAGACTGGCTATGGTTACAGTACCTACGGTTCTTCTGCCTATGGTGTAGCGCGTCCAGATTTAGGTGCAATAGTGCCAGCAACAACTTGGTCGATGGATTCATGGGGCGAGTATCTTGTGGCGTGTTCAAGCGCTGACGGTCAGCTCCTTGAGTGGCAGCTAGGCTTTACCACGCCAACAAAGGCTATAGCCATTGTCAACGCGCCAACGAGCTGCGAAGCTGTGATGACGACAGCAGAAAGATTTGTCTTTGCCCTTGGCGCATCAGGTAATCCACGCAAGGTATCTTGGTGTGATCAAGAAAACAACACCGTCTGGACACCATCGGCAACCAATCAGGCAGGTGACTTTGAGATCAATTCAGTCGGCTCAATAAAGTGTGGCAAGCGCGTCCGAGGTATCAATCTAATCTTTACAGATGTCGATGTCCATGTGGCGACATACATCGGTCTGCCTTATGTCTACTCCTTTGAAAAGGCAGGGTCAGGCTGTGGCGTGATCTCCTCACAGGCAGTAGCAGCCATTGACACCGCAGCCATTTGGATGTCTAAGTCAGGCTTCTGGGTATATGACGGCTATGTCAAGCCCTTGGTGTCAGATGTTGGTGACTACATCTTCCAGAACATCAACTACAACCAGTCAAGCAAGGTCTACGCAGTACACAACTCAAAGTATGGCGAGATCATCTGGTTTTACCCGTCTAGCGCCAGCAATGAGAATGACTCCTATGTCGTCTACAACTACCGCGAAGGGCATTGGGCTATTGGTTCTTTGGCTCGTACTGCTGGAACTGACAGAGGCGTATTCACCAATCCTTTGATGATCTCAACTGACGGCTACATCTATGAGCACGAAGTCGGATTCACTTACGACGGTGCTGTCCCCTACGCTGAGTCTGGTCCTTACGAGATCGGTGCTGGCGACAACATCATGTCGGTGCGTCGCGTCATACCTGACGAGCAAACGCTAGGTGAGGTCGTTGTGTCCTTCAAGACTCGGATGTACCCGATGGCGACTGAGACGACTTATGGACCGTATTCCGCAGCTCAACCCACAGATGTGAGATTCGCTGCCAGACAGGTCAAGGTCAGATACACGGGCAATGTCTTAGAGGACTGGCGCGTTGGCGTTAACCGTTTTGATGTTGTCGCAATGGGTAAGCGGTGACTTAGAATTGGATCAAGAATTAAGGGCAGGAAAAGTACCTGTATGTATCCGAGAGGATTACATTGTGTACTTGGAGTTTTTTAGGGGTAATTTGTGGATTCATGTGGAGATCAGAAGATGGTCTTCTGGGGTCAAAAAGGACTGCTTGAAGAGCATTGCTCTGATTGAGAATTTAATTGGGAAGCCTCTCGTCGCGCTGATACGCGAAGAAGACATCAAACTTGTAAGATTTGCCAAGTCATTTGGCTGGTCTGAGAAATGTCAAATATCACTATTAGACGGATCGAAGGCTTTTATCTACACCAACAAGGTGTGACAAGGGAGATGATATGGGTGGAGTCGTAAGCGATGTAGTTAGCGGTGTCGGTGACATCGGTCAAGGCGCTATAAATGCCGTAAGTGATCTTGGCGTAAGCATTGATCAGGGTGTACGCAATACGCTTGGTCCACAAGGCTGGACTCTGGCTGCTTTGATGGCTGCTGGTTATTACTACGCACCAGAGATAGGAGCTTATGTAAGCGCCACAACTGGTGAGACAGTACCTTTGGCTGCTGTATCTGATGCTGGCGCAGTAGCGACTCCAGTCACTAGCGGTTCAGTCATTGCGACAGAACTTCCAGCACTTGGTACTTCGGCAGCAGGATCGGCTGCTGGAACAGCTTTAGCTAATGCTGCCACACCTGCTGCGACTGCAACTGCTTTACCTCCATTGTCTCCAGTCGTACCAGCGCTAGATTCAACAACTGCATTAAGCACCGTTGCGCCAGTAACTGCTGAAGGTGCTGCTGCTGGCGGTCTAGGCTCTACGCAAACAGGTTTATTGCAAGGCGCATACAACTGGGCTACCGCTAGTCCATCCAATATGCTGACGGCAGCAAGTCTTGGCTTAACAGCAGCCAAGGCTTTAGGCTCTAACACACCAACATCAAGCACAGCAACCACTAGCGTTGATCCAGAGATCAAGGCAGCATATTTACGAAACCTAGAAGAAGCCAGAGCAACTGCTGCTGGTTTAGCACCAAAGCAGTTTGCTCCTTATGCTGAGTACAACCTTGGAATGGTTCAGCAGTACATGAACCCATATGAGCAACAAGTAATCCAAGGAACTCTTGGAGATATTGAGCGTGCTCGTCAAGGTCAAATATCTGCTGAAGGTGCAGCAGCCACAGCAGCTAAAGCCTTTGGTGGTTCACGCCAAGGCGTAACAAGATCATTGGTTGACGAGGCAGCACTACGCAACGCAACAAATGCTGTTGCTCAACTGCGGAATACTGGCTTTGCACAGGCTCAGAACTTGGGTCTATCACAGCAACAACTCAAACAGCAGTACGAACAGCAAAAGCTCGATGCAGCTCGCAACTTAGGTCTAGAGCGTTTGAATGTGGCGCAAGGCGCATTGAGCTTACAACCCGCAAATATAGGTAGTTCGCAGACAACTCCTCTGTACCAAAACACCACGGCTTCTGCTCTTGGCGGTGCATTGGGTGGCGCAACATTAGGCAAGTTAATCGGTGGAACGGCTAACCCTGAGTATGCTGGTTATGGCGCTGGCATTGGTGGTTTGCTCGGCTTGATGTAAGGATTTAAAAATGGCACTCACAGACTTTGGTGGTTTACTATTTGGTCAAGGCGGTACTGGTCTTGAGGACTATCTCACGCCAGAACAACAAAGCAACATTCAGCAGCAGTCAATGCTTCAAGCAGCATCTGCTTTGCTTTCTGCTGGTGGTCCAAGCCGTCAGCCGATCTCTATCGGTCAAGCGCTTGGCGGTGCTCTGCAAGCAGGACAGCAAGGCTATGGTCAGGCACAGCAAGGCGCTATACAGAATCTGTTGACACGCCAGAAGTTACAAGAAGGCGCATTAGAGCAAGCCAGAATGAAGGCTTATTTGCAAGCGCTTGGCGGTGAGTCTGGTGCTCCAGCCGTTGCGGGTCAAGCTGGTATTCCAGCAATCCCTGCTGAAGCTGGTGGCGTACCTCCTGTTGGTTCTGCTCCAACTGCTGGCGCTCCTGCTGGTGGTGGAATGTTTGCTGGTCTCACGCCAGAACAAAGACGCTTATTGCCTTTAATGAAGCCAACAGAGGCTATTGGCGAGGCATTTAAGGCTGCTGGACAGAAGGCTAATCAATTAAGCGATACAGAACTTGCTGGTCTAGGTTTACCGCCAACAACTTTGGCATACAAGTTACCTAGTGGTGAGACGAAGATCGTCTATCGTCCTGACTATCAATACATCGAGACACCTTCTGGTGGCAAGAAATTGATTGATATGAATAATCCACTTGGCACAGTACCTACTAATGTGCAAAACAGAGTTGAAGCAAGTGGAACAGTACCAAAGCCAACTGCTGGCGCTCCTACCTATGGCGGTGGCATGGCTCCAGCATTGAAGCCAGAGCAGATTATGACTACGGTGGCTGAGTGGGATAAGAATTACAGAACACCAGTAGAGACAGTCCTATCAAGTTACAACATCGTTAAGGACTTGGTGACTACGGGTCAGGCTGGTATTTCTGACTATGGTGTCTTAATTAAGGCTATCAAAGCACTTGAACCAAACTCTGCTGTTATGCAGGGTGAGGCACAGTCTGCGCAGCAGATGCAAGCCATTGCAGACCGTATGCAGGGATTTGTTGACAAGATTTCTGCTGGCGGTGTCGGTAGCGATCAGGCAAGACTTGACCTTGCTAACTTAGCCAGATCAGGCGCAAAGATAGCTATTGAGGCATACAACAAACAAGCAGATCGCAAGTCTGCATTGCTTGGTCAATATGTACCTAAATCAGTTATTGACTCTACATTCCAGAAGTATCAGATTCCAGAAGACATTACCTCTAAAGTAAAAATGGAACAGTCAATGAAAGCTGGAATGGCGCAAACTCCTCCTGCTGCTGGTCAGCAAATGTGGCGCTTTGAAAATAATAAATGGATATTTAGATAAGGTGGTCTTATGGCAGTCGAATTTGTAGAAGGTTTTGGACCAATAGACTTCCCAGAAGGGATGACGCAAGCGCAAAAGATTGACGCTCTGTCTAAACTTCCAAAGCCTGAGACGCAACGCATTAGACAATTCGCTCAAGGTGCGACTATGGGAACTTCTGACGAAGCAGAAGCCCTAGTTCAGTCACAGCTCAAAGGTACGAAGTACGAAGACGAACTGTCTGCTATTCGCCAAAAGATGGCGGTTTACAAGAAAGCCTATCCAGTCGAGTCGGCAGGTTACGAAATCGGTGGTGCTATTGCACCTGCAATCGTTGCTGCACCATTTACTGGTGGTGGCTCTTTAGCTGTTGGCGCTGCACAGGCTTCCCCAGCATTGTCAAGACTAATGATGATGGGTGGCGCTCAAGGCGGTTTTACTGGTGCAGCCAGCGCTGAAGGCGATCTATTGTCACGCGCTAAAGCTGGTGCAGTAGGCACAGCAGAGGGCGCTCTGATCGCTCCTGTGGCGCAGGGAGTCATTAAGGCTGGTGGTGCTTTGATAAATGGCGTGATTGACGCAACCCGTCGTCGTGTTGGTGATCGTGGTGCAAAGGTCGTGGAGACTGAGATCAATCGACTGGCTACTGAGTCAGGTTTAACGACTGACGAGATCGTCCAGAAGGTTGCCAATGGCGAGATCATGGCAGAGAACGCAACATTGCAAGACGCTGTGCGTGCATTTGCTCGTGGCGGCGGCAAGGCTGCAACTGCACTCAAAGACGCATTGACTCGTCGTCCTCCAGCTCTTCGCACGCAAGCGATGGGTGAACTGCAAGCAGGGCTTGCTGGAGACTTAGACGCTAATGTCTTGAGGTCTTACCGTTTGGGTGAGCAAGAACTTGGTAAGTTAGAAAGCGATCTATACACGGGTGCGTACCGCCAAGGCGGTGTCATCAATAAACCAATGCTAGACGCTGCCTCAGACGCATTAAAACGCACCCCAGAGGCTGGCAAAGCCATCAATGATGCCTATCAGTCAGCTACTGGTAAAAAGCCATTCTGGACGGTTACGCCAACAGGTGAAGTCAACTGGAGTCGTACTCCGACATTGGAAGACATGGAGATCATTCGTCGTGGCGTAGCATCCGCAAAGAATGCTGCGTTTACTGGTGGCTACGGTGAAGTCGGTAAGAACTTAGGCGCAGCCGAGAATGCACTTCGTACTGAGATTGATACAGCGTCGTTGGCTTTGAAGACTGCACGCCAGACATTTGCAAATAATCGTCTAGCGTCTGAATCATTCGACGCAGGACGCAAGGTCTTCACAAAGAGTGCAGATGAAATTGCCTACGACTTTGAGAACTTAGCCAACAAGAGCGAAGGCGCAGCCAAGGCTTTTAGAGCTGGCGTGATGGATGCTTTACGCAACAAGGCTAGTCTTGGTGCTGGCAAGACAATGATGCAAAAGATCAGCGATCCAGCATCAAAAGAAGGTCAGATTCTGCGCACCATATTCCCGCAAGATGAACTTGACAATATGCTCGCAACTGTCGGTCGTGCGTCTCAGTCTCAGAAAGCTGCTACTGCAATTCTTGGTGGATCAGCCACAGCGCCAACTGTCTTCAACCAAAACCGCATTGGCATGAACATCTCAGCAGAAGAGGTTGCTGGCGCTTTGTCAGGAAACATGGGAAGTTATCTATCCTTGGCGAAAAAAGCCTTGGCTAAGTCTTCACCTAACCTGACAGATGACCAGAGACTCAAGGTCGCGCAGGTATTGATCTCCGAAGACCCTAAGTTTGTGATGAATGCACTCAACGATCAGGGTGGCATCAAGATGCTGCAAGACCGTGTGGCGCAGTTATTTGGCACAGCACAGCGCGTACTGCCTTCGGCTGCTGCAATAACTGCTGGAAGCTATGCACCAAACATCTCTGGTGGACTTTTAGGAAAATAAGACGATGGCTGACTACATTGGCGCTACACCGCAGAACCCTTTGCTTGGTTTGCTTTATGGTGGCTACGATTATTTAAGGTCACCACAACGCACCCAGCAGATGCAGGGTCTGGCTAGTCTGCTTGAGTCAACTGGTTTACCTAAGACCATTGAGCGTATGTCTTACGGTGAACCGTTGACGAACATAGGTCAAGCCAATGTGCCATTGCTAAAGCCAGAGACTGCTGAAGCCATGATGACGGTTGCGCCTATGGCTGGCTCTGTTGCAAGGGCTACCGCAAAAGGTGTGCAAAGAGCTGGTGGTCTGCTTGGCTCTCAGATCAATCGTGCAATGCTTGGTGAAGGCGGTCTGCTTGCACCTATTACTCCGCAGCCAATGTTTGCAGTTAGCCCAATAAATTTAAAAAAAGGCATTTACAAGCCTGAGTTAACGATGGAAGAGATGTTGAAGGTTAAAGACATTCCTACCGTTGACAGGGTAAAGCAGTCAATCGATCTTGTTGGTGAAAAAGAATTTAAAAAGATGGTTGATGCGCAATACAAAAAATACAAACCAACCGATCAGGATCAAGAAGCAATGCTTGTTGAGTCTGTAACTCTTGATATTCTTGGTAAGGCGCAAAGATCACCTTATCCACAAGAACAGGCATTGCGTATTGCACAGGAAAATGCTGCAACTCTTGGACAGTCTGCTAATCAAGAGACAAGAATGTTGCAACAAGGATATTACCCAGACTGGTATCACGGTTCTACTGGTGATATTACTAACTTTAGACCAGACCTTCTTGGTGAGGCTACTGGTGCTGCAAGTGCTAAGAAGGCGTACTTCTTTGCGCGTGATCCGCAAAATCCTCCTGCTGGTTTGTTGCAAAAAACTACTGATCAAGAGTCGATAGATTTACTTAAACGATTAGGCAAGACAGACGAGGAAATCGCTGCACTTAATGCAGTATCAATGGAAGGAAACGCTGCTCAGACTGCATCTGGCTATGCCCAGATTGGTGGCTCAAGAGAATACAGAGAGGCAATGCGCAAGGCTAATGCAGCAGAGAAGCGTGGCGACTGGAATGAATATGAAAAGCAAATGCAAATTGCTGAAGATTCTGAAATAAACAGAATGAACTATGCGCAAGGTTTAGTGGCTAAATATGGCGACGCTAGAGACCAAATGCTAGACACAATTAAAAACACAATATATAGCAAGAAATTATCTCAAGATGAAGCAAATGCATTAGATAAAAAATATATGGAATTAATGCCATATGGTTGGTACAACACTTATGAACCTAAACAATTTAATGATCTAAAAAAGCAATTAGTTAATCTTGTTGGAGAAGATGCTGCTGCACCAGCTCTTAAACAGATTGATAACTTTAAAGCAATCAAAGCTGAAAGAATGATCTCGGAGAATACACAAGAAGGTGGTAATGTTTTGCCAGTCGCTTTGCGTTACAAGAATCCAATGGTCTATGACTTTGCTGGAAGCTCTTACAGAGATCAAAGTTATTCAGACTTGATTGATCAGGCTATGGCTGGTGGTCACGATGCTTTGATTATGAAGAATACATACGATCCAGCGTCTGGTCCATCGAAGTTGATTGATGTTGGCGCTGTATTTAGTCCTGATCAAATTCGCTCACGCTTCGCTGCCTTCGATCCATTCCGCAAAGATGTAGCAACCGCAACTGCAATGGGTGTTGCATTACCTGATCTGCTTGCGAGTCCAGTAGATCAGCAGCGCCAACAACCAAATATTCAAGACTTGATTGACTACGGGCTACTTTCCCCTTAAACACGACTTCTCAGCGCAATAAGTTCCAGCACACTAGGATCATTTTCTTGACCCTTTGCTGGGGAGTACAGCGCTCTGTATCTTTCCTCTGCTTGCGGTCTTGGCTCACATAAGTAGTAAACCGCAAGAGACTTGCGTGCAAAGTCTTCTGGGCATTGAACGGGTCGTGAGAGTCCATGCAATGAGTTTGTTGTGTCAAACAAAACAGCACGATTGAATTTAGGCATCACCTCTCTTACGAGATCAGACGGCTCGCTCCACATTCCTAAGTGACCGCCAAAGTCTTTGTGCCAGTCGGGTGTCAGATACACGATTAGATTTAACCGTCTCTCAAGCAATAGCTTGGGGTGTATGGAGTAGTCGAGATGCGGGTTTAACTTTCCCCCAGAGATGTGCCTGTGCATACCAGCACCATGCAGACCAGAGTCAGCGTAGAGCGTGCAGCCAGTCAGGTGCTCAATCTGCTGCACAAAGTCAGGCGAGACAAGGTGCTGCATTGCTTTATAAATACTGGCTGGGAAAGCACCCCAATGATTCATGGTTGACTTGTGTTCAAGTGCGTTGTTGTAATGCACCCAAAAATCTTTTACTGTGTCAAAGTCTTGAGATATTTGCAGAGCGAATTGATCTGGGAAGAAGTCATCTATTACCAAGTGCTTGAACGGGTGCTCGGAATGCCAAGCGAATGTGTGTGTCTTCATATCTCACCAAAGAATGCAGCAGTCAACGGGTCACGCTTGACCTTGCGTTTGAGCTGTCTCTGCTTGGCTAGTCTTCTTTCCTTGGTGTCGGCATCTTCTTTGGTTCTGTGCTTATGTAGTCTTACTCTACTGCTCACAGGCTCAGGCTTAGTTGCATCGACTCCAATGCCGTAGCGGTACACAGCAGACCATTGCGTCACACTGGTCTTACGCCACGACTGGACATGGACTCTGCCTTCTTCCCTGAGCTTTTGGATCATGTCTCTGCTAGACCTGAGCGTGCAATGGACAAGTTCAGCCAGCTCGACTGATGTGTATCCCTTTTGCGTGATCAGGGCGATAAGTTTAGGTAGTCTGCTTGATCTCATTGCTCGCGCCTAGATATTTCACGGTCTAAGTACCAACGCGCTTTTTTTAAGTCTTCTATTGCGTCGTTCTTGTGGTCTGCACGAAGCACATACTTGATCACATTACCAAGACAAAAGTTCATGTGTTCTGTGATGCGGATCACCTCAACACCAGACGGGTGGCTGTTGTAGTGTTTGGGTTTATTTACATTGTCAGTCATGTGATGGTTGTCATGTGAATTTTTGCAATTAACTCTACATAATGGCGTAAGCGCAAGTCATATTCAGTGAGCAATTTTCTTAACTCATTGTTTTCTGACTTTAAGTGCTCAACCTCTGTTTGAGATATTAAGACCTTAATTTCTAAGTCGTCTTCATAGTCCAACTCCGAAAAGGCTTTATCTAGTTTTTCTTGATCCATTTTTCACCTCTTGTTTAAGAAGAGCAAATTATCATAACCTATTGATTTGCTTGTCAATTAGGTCACAAATATTTAATGTTGTCAGCATCTAATACACATCATGCAGATAAAGCGCGTTGATATTCGACTCGATTCGGTTCAGACGAGATTGTCTGTACTTCAAAAGATATGCCTACCTTATGACAAAGCTTACGACACGACTTCTGGATATTGGTGGATTGCTATTAAGAATGGCGTGGATATTGGTTTCGCAGGTCTTGTTCATTCTTCTCGCTGGTCTGACTGCTGTAATCTTATACGCGCTGGCGTTGTACCTGATATGCGTGGACAAGGGTTACAGAAAAAGTTTATTCGGGTGCGCATCCGACAAGCGAAAGCTCTCAAAATGAACTGGATTGTCACCAGCACTTACGACAACCCAGCCTCTGCAAACTCTCTTATTGCGTGTGGTTTCAAGATGTTTAATCCGAGCGTGCCTTGGATGGCAAAACACACTTCGTATTGGCGACTCAAACTGGAATAGTTATGCCCAAAACACCTAATATGCCTGATGCTGAATTTATAGAGCTGTGGAAAACACATCAATCTATTGCTGCCGTACACAAAATTGTAGGGGGTAACCTGCGAACCCTTCAGAGGCGTAGAGTTAAATTAGAGGCTAAATATGGTCTTTTATTAGAGGCAAAGAACACATACGGAAGACCGCCAAAACCTAAAACTGCATATGAACGCAAAGAACTTGGCATATTGAATGGGCAAGTTATCGTATTTAGTGATGCGCACTTCTTTCCAAATATACGCACGACTGCCCTTAATGGTCTTTTATGGGCGATTAAAGAGTTTAAGCCGTCGGTTGTGGTGTGTAACGGGGACGCGCTGGACGGTGCATCTATCAGCCGTCACCCAGAATCTGGCATTGGTCCAAAGATGCCAACTCTTATTGAGGAGCTGAAGGCTTGTCAAGGGTTCATGGGAGAGATCGAGGAAACAGCGAAACAAGCACGGCACAACTGCAAGTTAATCTGGACTTGGGGAAACCACGACGCAAGGTTTAATGCTCGTCTGGCAGCCAATGCTCCAGAGTTTGCCAAAACCTATGGGTTCAAATTAGAAGATCATTTCCCAACTTGGGAGTTCTGTATGTCGGTCTGGCCAACCCCAGATGTAGTGATCAAGCACCGCTACAAGGGCGGTGTACACGCAACCCACAACAATACTGTCGGAGCTGGCAAGACCATCGTCACAGGTCATCTACACAGCCTTAAAGTGACACCATATAGCGACTACAACGGCAACCGCTATGGCGTTGATACTGGTACGCTGGCGCACCCAAATGGACCGCAGTTTGCCTACGGTGAGGACAATCCCCTAAATCACCGTTCTGGTTTCGTAATTCTGTCATTTTCCGAAGGGAAACTGCTTATGCCAGAGATCGTCCAAGTATGGGGAGACGAAGGGCAAGTTGAATTCAGAGGTCAAATTATCAATGTCACTTAAAAGGATTTGTATGTACAAGATAGAAATTTCATTGGGCTGGGAAGAAAAAGTCGTTATCGAAACCGACGACTTCAACAAGATTGCTCTAATTCAAGAGTTCATTGCGTTGCAAGAAGACTGCGGTTGGGGTGTTGAAGACGAAGAGCTGTCATTCGAAGACGAAGACGGTAATGTCTGGTATTACGACGAAGAACTCGACGAGTGGATCGAGTGGGTAGAAGACGAAGAGGAAGAAGAAGAAGAAGAAGACGAAGAAGATCAAGAGTAAAGCATATGCCTCACATCGGACAGAGTTTCTTCAATACTTATTAAAGTTTGTTTTTCAGAAACATCATGTTTTGTATGTGAGCGCATTGCCTCACTTATTTCTACCAAAGCCATCCATGCCTCATCAGCGTAGATGGCTTTTTTTGCGTCGTCAATGTTGTCAAACTCTAGAGTTACTTTCACTTGTCCTCCGACAGCATAAAGATTGCGACGATAGTAGCAATGACAGCTACCGCGCCAAACATAATTAAGAACACAACCCACAATACTGTTTCTAGCATTTTTTACCTTTCTGTACCGATCAGGACATTTTTTATCATCTAAGAGTGTTTTTGTGCATTTATGACCCTAACGGGATATTTTTTGCATGAAATTTCAATGAGACTCATCGGAAGGTTTCACTTCTTCAGCAGACCAGCAGCGCACAAACCATACATCGCCATACTCTTGAATTAGTTTTGCTGGATAACCTTTGCTAATTATCCAGTCACGCATCACGCCATCGCTGGCAGGGTCGTATATAGCAGGGAAGCCATATCGCCAGCCTTCTGGTGGATCAACCCATAACGATTGGTTTACATCTGGTTGTATCTCTTGCCCTAGTCTCTGCACTTCACGCATTGCTTTCTCCGACTTGATACTTAAATCATAAACATCTTCGTACAAGCCCAAACGCACATTTTCTTGATGCAATAAGTCCAGTGGATCGGACAAAGTGTCTTGTTTTTGTTCATTATGGTGAACATCTGTCGCAACTTTGTCGCTAGTTTTTCTCTTGCGCCACAAACTCATGACACTTTCTCCTCAATGACGGTTGCTCTTCTGGCTCTAATCTCTCGCTCCACAAGGTCTAAGGCTTTCTCAAGTTGCCCTATGGTGCAGACATCGAGCTGTGCATCGTGAACCTCATACGCATAGTTGATGTCTGTCAGTTCTTGTGCCTTGGCGACAAACCTGTCGTCACGATCAATGCCACGACGAGATAGCTCAAGTAAAGAATTTTGACCCTGCTTTACTTCTTCGATGTATTCATGCCCAGTTCCAAGGCGACAGAGCGCTTCGGAGACATTGAGGGCAGAGATGATAGCGTCCATGTCTTGACGGCTCGCCTGACCCGTTCTGAGGGCTTCCAGACAACTATGATTCTTGATCTTCAAGTCCAAGGCGACGCTGCCTGTATCATTAACGAGTCGCAAGCCCTGAATAACATAGGTTAATGTGTCAGCGCGGATTGGTTTGGGCTTGTATTTACTTCTTTTTCGCATTTGCTTTGTGCCTTGGGCAAGTGATGCAGGTTATCTTTGGCAGGGACTGGCAGACACCAAGGCTGTCGCACTTGGTATGGGTCTTCACCCACGATGGAGTTTTGACCCATTGTGTCTTGATGACTGGCTGCGTCATTGCATCGCAATCATTTGAGTCTCTAACTCTTTGACGCGCTCGGTTAACTCTTTGACGGTTAACTCTGCGATCTCCAGCTCGTTGCCGTGAGCGCGTTGAGCCATCTTCATTCCACTATCGTAGCCAAGCATTGCACCTTTGTGGGCTACTTCGCTTACCAGCTTGGCAATGTCCTGTGGCGACATGATGCGTGCCTTGCCTTCAGATGCCTTCAAGTAACCCAGAACGATCTCTTCGATTTTCTTTTGAACTGACATATTAGTTTCCTGTAATTAAGAGAGCTGCAATGATGCCGACAGATACGCCAGCAAGGAAGATGAACACGCAGTCAACAAGTCTGATTGACTTGTCTTCGTAAGGTCCATCTACCTCAAAGTTTTGTGTGTAGTTTTGGTGTTTCATTATTCGCTTTCAGAGTTAAATTGTGTGAGGGCTTCTTCGCAGATGTGATCCACGATGGACTGCATAAGAATGTGGGCGATGTCAACCTTATCGCAAAAGGCATTGACCAGATTCATGCACGCTGGGAAGTCTGGCGCTTCCCCGTGGTTTAGTTCTTCTGGTTCGTGTTCGAGAAAGCAGACGAGAGTTACCCCTTCCACTTCGCACTTAAATCTGAATAAAGTTTCTAGCATTTCGTTTGCTCCTTAGCATTGGTTGTTGATATGCCGATCATACATTATTTGACTCAGTAGTCAAGACCATACAACTAACTCAACTATTACCACAATACAATAGACCCTGACAGGGTGTAGTTTCCCTGTCTGCTGTGCCTCCTTGTCTCCGCATGGGGTGCAGTTGCCTTGATAGGGGCTGGGTGACAGGACTCAGCCCCTTTTTTTGTCTGTCTTGTTGAAGTAGTCAATTCTAGGTTAACATAGTCAGCATGAACTACATAACCGAAATCATAGAACGCGCTGATAAGGCGGGGTTCAAGATGTCCGATATATGCCGAGAAGCTGGCATAGATCAGGCTCAAATGTCTCGATGGATAGCGGGGCATACAGTCCCGCTTATTACCTCAATCGAGAAACTTAAAACCGCCACAGATCGCTTGATCGCATCACGGGTCGAGGCTCTGGGGGTTAAAAATGATTAGACAACTTGGGATTGATGTCGGCAACAACGGTGCTATTGCATTGATCGTTGATGGCGTATTGGAGCGCGTCGAAGATATGCCCATCGTGGAGATCAAGCGCGGTAAGACTACAAAACGCCAAGTCTCTGCGCAAGCACTGGTCGGTCTCCTCAAGGATATGAACCCGACTCATGCAGCAGTTGAGAAGGTTGCATCAATGCCAAACCAAGGTGTCTCTTCAATGTTTGCGTTTGGACGCTCTGCTGGGGTCATTGAGGGTGTTCTGGCAGCGCTCCAAGTACCTGTGACTTATGTCCAGCCAGCAGTCTGGGCGCGAACCATGAACAAGGGTTACGGCAAGGACGCATCAAGACACCGCGCAATGGAGCTCTTCCCAGACAAGCAAGAATGGTTTAAGTTGGTCAAGCACGACGGCAGAGCAGAGGCTGTGCTGATCGCAATGTGGGGGTTGAAGCAGTTATGACACAAGATGAAATCATTGAGATGGCTGACAAGGCTGACGCAGAAGCCGACAATGTGCTGAACATGATAGGTGAATATCACCCAAACTGGCATCAGGTTCGTGACGAAATATTTGCCAAACTGGTAGCAGAGAAAGAACGCGAGGCGTGTGCAGTTGATGCTGATTGGTGTATCCAAAATCATCTTGAACAACATATATCCAAACGCATTCGACAAAGAGGAAACAAATGAACGAAGACGAACGCAACACAATGCGCGAGCACATTGTTTGGTTAACTCAGGAGTTGGAGACAACACGCAAGCAATTAAAGATCAAGGACGATCTTCTCTCAGAGTTACTTGATCCAGATCAACTAGGTCACGCAGTAACCAATGAAGTTCGCGGTCGCATCTACACACTTTTGCACTTACAAGAGAAATGATCCGTAAGGCAACATTAGATGATATGCAGTACATAGTCAGTCTTTCAAAGAAAGAAAGTCTGTGCCTTGGATTCATTCCGAAGGTTGCGTATGAGGCTGCGATTACTGGCTACAAAGGCGGTAAGCGTTGGAGCACGACTTGTAATGATCAGTTATTTGTGTGCGTCGAAAACAATGATCTGGTCGGCTTTGTGATGTTTAGTTACGGCAAATACTCCAAGGTAAACCAGATATGTATTCAAGAAGACGCAAGGCTTATTGCTAGAGGCAAAGCATTGCTTAGTGCTGGCATCTCACACGGCAATCTTCGTGGCATTGAAGACTTTTCTTGTGGTTGCGCAGACGACTTACCAAGCAACTTCTTCTGGAAGCAGATGGGTTGGGTAAGAGTTGGTGAGCGCCAAGGAATAAGCCATAAGAACACATGGAAAGAAACTTCCAAACGCAAGGTAAATATTTATCGATACATGACAAGCAGTTTGTTTGTCAATGACTTCGGTCTAATACTGCCTAAAGAAAATGTTGAAATAGTTATTTAAACGCAAGGAAAACAATGATCAAACTACGCCCATCGGCAGCTACGCGCTGGCTCTCTTGTCCTGCATCTGTGAGGCTTTGTGCAGACATCCCGCACCAGCCAGCAGGTGAAGCTGCGCAGATCGGTACTGCCATTCACGAGGTGGCTGAGACTGCATTCCTTACTAACTCAAGCCCCTATGACTGGGTTGGCAAGACAGTCAAAGACATTCTTATCACCGAGCAAAACGCTGACTTTGCAGCAGCCCATGTGAACCACATCAGGGACTTGGAGTTAAGACTTGGCACACTCAAGGTCGAGCAGTATGTCACCGTATACAAGGACAAGGACATCGAGCTGGGTGGTACTGCCGATGTGGTGGCATGGAACGACGATAAGTCAACCCTAGTCATTGCAGACCTTAAAACTGGCAGAGGTTATGTGGACGCTGATTCAGACCAGATGAAGATATACGCCATCGGTGCGATGCGTCACGCAAAGATTGAATTCAGCAACATCGAGCTGTCGATCATTCAACCGCATCACGGTGAACCCAGAACGCACAAGATCACATTCAAAGAATTAAACGACTGGGCTGAGACGCAGTTAACCCCAGCGATTCAAGCAATTAAGAAGGGTGATACAGAACCCACACCAACAGAAGAAGGTTGCCAGTGGTGTCCAGCAAAAGCAATCTGTCCTGCGCAACGCAAAGGCTTTGAGGTCATTGCTGCCACACCAAACCTTGCGGTGATGACTAAAGAAGAGATGAAGTCTGTGGTGGTGACGCTCACACCAGAGCAGATCGCAGACCTGCTTGAACGCGCACCACTTGTTGAGAAGTTCATCGATGCTGTGCGAGACCACGCAGTCAAGCGCATTGAGGACGGTGAAGTCATCAAGGGCTGGCAAATGCAGCCGAAGCGTGCATACCGTAAATGGATTAACGAAGCAGACGCAAAGAATCAACTTCACGACGCTGGTATCCCAGCAGATCAGTTGGTCTCTAGCGAACTAATTAGCCCATCTGAGGCATCAAAGCTCTTATCAAAAGAGCATAAAGACTTAATTGACAAGCTCACAGCGAAGGTAAGTAGTGGTCTCACCCTTGCACGAGATTACTCATTAGGTCAATAATCATTCCCCCAAACCGTTGCAAACAAATGCAACATTTTTTTAAACTCGAAAGGCTCAAATGCTTAATCTATCTAGTTCTTCTGGCGGTGGTAACTACATCCGCTTTATGCCAAGCGCAAACGCATGGCTCAATTCAAACAAAGAAGAGTTCACACCAAAGAAAATGGTTGTCGATACAGACTCACTCCAAACAGGTTGGATGCACCTCGGAGAAGGCGTGCGCGACTGGCAGCCAGATGTGTCGCTGGGTAAGAAAGGTGCTCAACCCAGCCCAGATCACAAGCGTGGTTTCTCCATCAAGTTCTACAACAAGGAGATGGGAGTCGCAGAGTGGTCAGCAAACGGCACAGGTCCAAACATGGGACTGGAGAAGCTGTGGAAGGCAATCGAGGCGGGTCAAGCAGCCAACGCAGGGAAGTACCCTGTGATTGAGTACAAAGGCTCGACGCTAGAGAAGATTGGCAAGGGGACAACAAGAATCCCTAACTTTGATGTAGTGTCGTGGATTGAAAGACCAGCAGGTATGGACGCGGTGGACGACGGTACGCAATCATTTGATAGTGACGGAAAGATCACGATGGGTGCTCCAGCTCCACAACCAAAAGCAGCGCCTAAGACTGCTGTTGCTGCTGCGATAGAAGACGACGAAATGTTTTAAGGCTTAGGACTAACGGGACTGGTCTAACGATCAGTCCCGTTTTTTTTCCTCTTGAATAAATATAAGGACAAGAATGCAAGCCGAACAAATAGCGCAAGCGCTTGGCAACGCAAAGAAGGTGAACGGGCAATGGATGGCGAGCTGTCCTGTCAGCTCACACGGTCAAGGTAACGGGGACAGGAATCCAAGTCTTTGTGTATCGGAGACAGACGAAGGCAAGCCACTCTTTAAATGCTTTAGCGGATGCAGTCAGGAATCGGTCTTTAATGCGGTAAAGGACTATGGACTGCTCCCAGACCTGCCAAACCCGACTGACTTCTTGACCCATATCAAGCCGTTACCGAAACCGCAAGAACCTGTGCTCGAACAGGAATGGCACTACACCGACGAGGATGGAGTCGTTCAGCACATCAAGCAGAGATACAAGACCTTCGACGCAAAGGGAAAGACATACAAGCAGTTCAGAGTGGACGAGAACGGCAGACGACACGCCAGTATGACGGGTGCAAACATAGTCCCGTACAACTTACCAGAGGTTGACTTTGCACGCAAAACAGGCAGAACTGTATTCCTTTGTGAAGGCGAGAAGGCAGCCGACGCTCTCAAGTCTTTAGGTGTGGTGGCAACCTGTACACACAACGGTGCAAGTAACTTTCCAGAAGATGTGGTCAAGCACCTAGTCGGACTCACCATTGCGATAGTGCCTGACAACGACACGGTGGGCTGGGAGTATGCAAGAAAAGCAGTTGCAGCACTCAAGGCGGTAACGAAGTCGATCCGAGTGGTTGACCTCCAGCTCGACGAGGTTAAAGAAGACGCATTCGAGTTCGTCTATAAGTATGGCGGTGACAAGGACAGGCTGGTTGACCTGACAAAAGCCACGCAAGCAATACAAACTGAGATGGATGTAACGACTCCTGCAAGATTGATTGGTGTTGTAGAGACACCAGTTGTTGAAGAGTTGGAGCTGCCACAAACACCACTTCAACGCGAAGGATTCAAGCTCGAAGCGTGGGACAGCATCGAGGACGAACCTGTTGAGTGGTTAGTGCAAGGAGTCATACCGCAACGATCATTCGTCGCTTTATATGCACCTCCAGCGAGTTTCAAGTCATTTATCGCTTTAGACATTGCGGAGTGCATTGCGACTGGACGGTCTTTCCTTGGCAACGAGATAACCAGACGCGGTGCAGTCTTGTACATCGCGGGTGAGGGACACGGTGGTATCGGGTCAAGGATCAAGGCGCTCAAGACGCATCACAAGACACCAGAGAACACGCCTGTCTACTTCCTGCGCAGACAGGTCAACCTGAGATCAAGTAAGACAGACCTCCAAGACTTAGTTAACGCAATAGACGACCTCAAGGCTATCAACGACATCAACTTCGAGCTGATCATTATCGATACCTTGGCTAGAGCGTTTGGCGGTGGCAATGAGAATGCATCTGAGGACATGGGTGCATTCATTACTGCTGCTGGCGCTATACAAGGCAGATATGAATGTGGCTTGCTAGTAGTCCATCACGCAGGTAAGGACGCGACTAAGGGACTCCGCGGTCACTCATCACTTCTCGGAGCAGTGGACACTGAGCTGGAGATTATCAGGATCGAAGGCGCTCAACCGCCAAAAGGAATCCTGCACATCAGTAAGCAAAAGGACGGGGAAGACGGTCAGAGGATCGGCTTCAAGATGGTTGAGGTCACGACTGGATCAAGTGGAGTTATCGACTTTGAAGGTGCATCCAGTCTGGCGGTTGAACCTGACGAGGAGATGG
>Ga0209400_1001324_pt1 | contig 20029 bp, 21 predicted proteins | sample M_130807_EF_Meta_FD_187313 | JGI IMG/M metagenome (GOLD analysis project Ga0209400, IMG submission 187313) | Freshwater microbial communities from Lake Montjoie, Canada to study carbon cycling - M_130807_EF_MetaG (SPAdes) (version 2) | ecosystem: Environmental > Aquatic > Freshwater > Lake... | reverse complement strand
TAGCTCATTTCTTCTGTGACGATAAGTGGATTCTATACGATAGCGATTAGAATCTCCATATACAATTGTTCTTCCAACGAGCGACAGTAAATCGCTGAGTGAAAGGTTGAAGTTATACTTAGTATCTAAGGGGTTTCCAGATACATCAGAGCCGGAAATATCACGCCATAGCTTATCAATGCTCTCCGTAGGATATCCGTACTCCTCTTCGTATGTTCTTCCTAGTCTATGGTGCATGTGATGGCCGTGACCATAATAATCATCAAGATTATTTGAAAGATTGAATGGACCACCGTTGCCGCCACTGCTCACACTGCTACTGCTGGCGCCGGCACTGCTGGCGCCGCTGAAGCTTCCGCTGTCACTGGCAATGTTCCCACTGCTGTCGCCGATGGGACTGCTGCTGCTACCACTGGCCTCATCAGAGCACATGGACGCTCCAGAACCGGGGTTCATTGTGATCGTCCAGGTAAGAGCGCCGGGGCTACTGCAATCAGAAAACGTCTCCTTGTAAAACACCTCGCCGATGAATAATACGACGCACAGCACAAAAAACGCAAACATTTCTGGACCATACATTCGCCCTTTAATAATGGAGCCTAAAAAAATGAATCGCACAAACCCCTTTTACACCTAGTCCCAGACAAGCCAGAAAATGCTGAAAATCCGGTATGCCCAAGATTCTGTGATTGAAGCCGGCGTTGACGAGGCAGGCCGAGGGCCTCTATGGGGTCCTTTGTACGCCGGCGCGGTTATTTGGGTTCCAGAGGATGATATGAGCGAGGAACAGCGCGAAGTTTCTCCCCTCATCAAGGATTCCAAGAAGCTGAGTGAAAAGCGTCGCGTGGCTCTCGCACACAAGATCAAGGATCTCGCCTTGGATTGGTCCACAGGCTCCGTGAGTCCCGCAGAGATTGACGAGTTCGGTATGACGCGTGCGAATCAGCTCGCATTTACGCGCGCTCTCTCAGCTCTCTCTGTTACACCGGAGCGCCTCTTGATTGACGGATGCCTCTCCATATTTGACCATCCATGGGGTACTACAGAGCAGGTCGTTGAGCCTGAGGCCGACAACGTATATTTGTCCGTGGCGGCTGCGAGTATTATCGCGAAGACAGAGCACGATGCCTGGATTCAGAATTACTGCGATGTATATCCAGAAGTAGTGGAGCGCTATGATTTGTTGAAAAACAAGGGCTATGGAACCCAAAAACACAGGGATGGCATTTTACGATGGGGGGAACATCCTCTCCATCGTAAATTGTTTCTAAGAAAACTATATGCTACTCGTCAAAACGAGTCTGTTTAACGGCGCATGGGCGCAGCGTTGCCGTTGTTGCGGCGCGTGGAGCGGCGCGCGGCGTTGTTGCGGCGAGAAGAGCGCTTCTTGGTTGGGCGAACCTTGCGAGATCCCTTACGTGCCATTTTATATTTCTTCGTGAGATTATAATTTAGGCGAAATGGGAAAGAATAACCGCCAGATCCTGGGCTTGCTGAGAACTATTTTTATCGGCCGAAGGAAAATGTCCCTGGCCCCCTTCCACCGCCAAATACGCATGCGAGCATCTAGACCGTTCTATCCATTTTACAGACTCATAAGCATATACTTGACTGTCATTTAAGGCTGTGCGGACAATCTGTAGAACGCCCGGAATACCCTTTACCGGGATATGTTCCATCGGAGACCAGCTCGCCACATCCACGAATTCGGCGAAACTTCTGTCGGGGAGTCCGAATTCATCCGCCTCTATGTCTGTCAGAGGGAGGGCGCGATTTGTCGTGGTACGCAGTGCGTCTAAATACGGAAATTCCATGTATACGCCCCCGCAAAGCGCTTCGCCAAGCCGTGCCAAAAGACCTCCTACCCAAAGCCCGCCAGCCGAACGACCGTGTAAAAGGGTGTTCTTAGGTCCTACGCCGGCGACCTTCTGCGCTGCGCGCACAACCGCCTCGGCATCTTCCAGCACTTTCGCGCGACCGGACATGCGCCCCGCGTCGGCCCACTCCGGCGTATGGTCACCGCCTCCGCGCCAGAGGCCAATGGCTAGCGACCAGCCCCTGTCCAAGAGGGGTTTCCACATGCGTGTGAATAAGTTCGTGGACAGGCCATATGCTCCGTAGCCTGTGATAATCAATCGCCCCTTCTGGTTACTAGGAGACCCCCGTACAAGGTAAAACGGCACCTTCGTACCATCGGCACTAATGGCGAAATGTATCTTCCCAAATTGCTTGTTCGCCAGAGGCTCGACCGGCAAGGCAGAATCATAGGGCCACCAATAGACTTCTGTGCCAGGGCGCGAAAGGCGTATCCAATTACTGTCCCAAGGATCCAGCATTAGGGAACCCCAGCCCCGCCATTTAATTTTTGGCTCCGAAGAACGATGGATTGCCCAGAGAGTGCGACAACCTTGCCAGTGCGTTATCAGAATTCCCCGCCGAGTATCCAGGCGCTCTGGCACCGCCTTCGGATCCAGCGGGAGTTTCCAGCCGGCCTTAATAAGCTCGGGGGACCTTGACCAACCAGCTCTTTGAGACCATACCAAGTACTCTCCGGCATGGGAACCAAACACGAATCTGCGGGACTCCTGGCTCACACCCGCCAGCCCTTCTACAGCAGTCGCAGCAGCAGTCGCAGTCGCAGTAATGATGAAACAATCCTGTTTTGCTCCCGCCTGTCTACGCAAATATGCATGTTTATCGCCCCCTCTTATGATTTCCAGGTTATACCGATAATCGCTTTCTTCATAATGAACCCGTTTGTCCTTGCCCGTCAGCGCATTACAACTCATTAAGCGCCAGTACACGAGCTTTTTCTTCACTTCCAGATAATAACAACGACCGCCCACAATCGCGATATCGGGGGAGATACCTGCGATTTGCCAAAGGGGATTTACAGAATCCCTCTTATACATTCGCACGGCATATACCTCTGCTCCTTCGCCCACATCGTCTACATCCCAGACAAATTTCCCTTTTACAGGGGTAAGGAGATCAGAGGGAACGAGATCAGAAGCAACGAGATTTTTACAATCATGTACAAGGGAAGAACCTTTAAAACGCCATCTTATATTCCCGGAAGAGCCTATTTGGATTTCCACTTCTCCTTGGCCTGTGTGAAAGAGGAAGGGTACAGCTTTGGCGGATAATTCGGCGTTTATTGTGGCGATTTGACCTTTGAGGAGGTCTACCTTATTCGCCCAAATGCGCTGGTGTTTGCGTATAAGGTTTGTCCATTTGGGTCCTCGCATAGATTCCATCCACGCAAGATCGTCTGTCCAAGTAATTCCGTGGGTTGTCCTGGACATACTACTGTATCCAGGCATTTTTGCGGGGTTTATGAAGCCCGTATAAACTCATCACGCGTATACAAATCATGAGCGATACCGCCGAGAATGATCTGGAACAGGGACTTATTGAACAGCCACCTGTAGAAAACGAAAGAGCCATTGTCGTATTTTGTATCGTATGTTCTATTATTACACTTGGTCTCTGTGTGGGTGGACTTTTTCTAATCAATTATTTATTTGATAAAAATACGTGGATTTAGCCAGGAGGCCCATGTAAAGAACAACGAATCACTATAAAACATAATGACGGCTGAGGCCACGAATAAAATAGCACTGCTAGACGGCCTAGGTTTTGTAGAGCTCCTAGATACCTTCGGAGACGATCTCACCGTCGTGAATGCTGCGCGTGTGAGTTTCGCCAAGGAATCTAGCGTGCTCGACCAAAAGGATGAAAAACTCATCCAGTACTTGGCGAAACATAATCATATTACACCCTTCTTCCACCCCCAGGTTCGCATGCGCATTAAGATGCCGATCTTCGTGGCACGTGAGTGGTTTCGTCACACGATCGGATTCGCGCGTAATGAGGTATCCAGGCGCTACGTGGATACTACACCCGAGTGCTACATGCCTCCCGAGGGTTCCTTGCGAGAGCGGGACACCAATAAAAAGCAGGGTTCCAAGCCGACCCCCGTTGAAAACGAGGCCCTGGTGCGTGACAACATCCAGGCATTCCAAGGCACGGCCATCGCCTTCTACGAGCATCTTTTGAACCAGGGCGTGGCTCCCGAGATTGCGCGCGCATTTCTTCCGCAGTCTATGTACACGGAGTTCATAGAGACGGGAAGTTTATCGGCCTATGCGAGACTGTGTGGACTGCGTCTGGATCCCCACGCACAAGTGGAAATCCAGGTGTATGCCGAGGCGGTGTCCAAGCTCCTCAAAGATAAGTTTCCAGTCAGTTGGGAGGCACTCATGGCTTAGGCCTTAGGACCCTTTTACACAGTTGCGATAATTTTAGGTAGATGTAAATGTAAAACGGAGTTTTATTCCGCCTGCGGTACTTCCCAATATATAGTAGCCAGACCCCCAGCAACTAATAAAACTTCCATATGTTATAGTCAATATACGGAATCGCGTGGCATCCCATATAATAGGATATACTTGGCCACCAAGACCATTATCCGTTATGACACCACTTGCGGGTAAGGAGTAATGGGCAAGTGTCCAGGCATTTTCTTGTACATTGCCTTGATAGGCGCCTTGTAAGGCTAAGCTTGTGTTAAAGGAAAGGCCGTTGGGGAGTGTGAAAAGATAGTCGCCTGATCCGCTGTTCCCTGGGTTGGTGCCGAATTTATATACGAGGGATACTTCCCACTCTTTATCTCCGAGCTTGCGATAACTGAGGTTATTGGCAGGCGCATTGGTAGAGGCAGTGGGTGCAGTTGTTGTTGCTCCGAATACAATATTGCCGGTGCTTATCCATGGGGGGTATGAACCTGTGGGACCTGTTTGGCCAGCTGGACCTGTGAAACCGGTTGACCCTGTGGTACCTGTGAAACCGGTTGATCCTGTGGAGCCGTCTAGCCCAGTGGAACCCTTTAAAGCAAATACAGCCCACCTTACAGGATCACCTGATGGAGGACTGCCTGAATTCCCATTACCCGCAATCTTTATATAAGAGCTATCATCATAGGAAACGATATCTACATCTGATATATATGATCCGCTCGGATTCCATGGACCTCTCCAAATAACTCCAGAACCCGCTGAGCCTGTAGGGCCTGTTGTACCTGCTGAGCCTGTAGGGCCTGTTGTACCTGCTGAGCCTGTAGGGCCTGTTGCCCCTGTATTTGTTGTACTCCCTGCTGGACCTGTTACACCTGTGGCACCTGTGGCACCTGTATCGCCTGTGGCACCTGTGGCACCAGTAGCACCAGTAGGGCCAATGACACCGGTGGGACCTGTAGGACCAGTAGCACCAATGACACCTGTGGCACCAGTTACACCAGTGACACCTGTTGCACCTGTGGCGCCAGTTACACCTGTGGCGCCAGTAGGACCAGTAGCGCCAGTAGGACCAGTAGCACCAGTAGCACCTGTGACACCTGTGGCACCAATGACACCTGTGGCACCAGTAGCACCAGTGACACCAGTGACACCTGTGGCACCAATGACACCTGTGGCACCGGTGGCGCCAGTGGCACCTGTGGTACCAGTAGCACCAGTAGCACCAGTGACACCTGTGGCACCTGTCACACCTGTTGCACCTGTTAGACCTCTGGTTCCTGTTGCACCTGTTGCTCCTGTAACTCCGGTAGCCCCTATAAGACCATTTGGGCCTATTATACCTCTAGCCCCTGTAGCACCTGTGGCACCAGTGACACCTGTGGAGCCTGTGGAGCCTGTGGGGCCTATGGGGCCTGTTAGCCCTCTTATACCTGTTGCTCCTGTTTCACCTCTAGCACCTGTTACACCTGTAGCACCTGTATTTGTAGAAAATCCTGAAGGCCCTGTGTGGCCTGTTACACCTGTGGCCCCTGTTGGGCCTGTTGCTCCTGTGGTTCCTGTGGCCCCTGTAAAACCTGTTAAACCTATCGCACCTGTGGCCCCTGTTGGGCCTGTTGCTCCTGTTTGACCTCTTTGACCCGTGGGACCTGTTTCACCTATACGACCAGTAGCCCCCGTATTTGTTGCACTCCCAGCTAAACCCGTTGGACCCGTTGAGCCCGTCCACCCTGTAGCACCCGTGGCTCCTGTATTTGTCGAAAAACCTGAAGGCCCGTCTAACGGGTTTATATTTACAAGATAATAATCAAACGGAAAGAGCCCATCTGTATTTACGAGAGCAACTTCAACAATCATATTGCCTGTGAGGGGATAATACGCTTTCACCCTCGCCTGAAAAAATTTTTCAGGCTCTGACTCTGACACAACAATCACGGAATTTCCAGGAATATAGGCGAGTCCCTTACCAATAATAAGTGTCTGTATATCTCCTACACATATTCCTGAGGGACATTGTTGACCCATAGAACCCCATGGATCGTCAGTAATCGTGAGAAATTTTTGCCCAGCTTCTCCTGTATCTCCTTTCGTACCCGTCGGTCCTGTAGATCCAGTAGAACCTATGGCTCCTCTTGCACCTATAGCCCCCGTGGGGCCTGTAAAACCAGTGTAAGGAAATATGGGTAGCATTCTATAAATACCAGACTTTCTAAATGCCCGGTCTAAATCACGGAGAAATAGAATAATGGAGATATGAAGAAAGTGTTCCTCATTTATAATAAGGCGAATGCTACGCAAGGCATTGAGGCCCTGGAGAAGGTTCTTAAGGGCTTCTCCGTGAAGCATGCCGATCCTCTGGAGCCTCCTCAGGCCTGCGACCTCGCCGTCCACGTGGAAGTCCCTTTCTATGGCTGGATGTCTTGGTCGGCTCGCAATGTTTTCCTGGTGAATCCCGAGAGGTGGGAGGCCGGGTGGAACTCTTATTTGGCCCGCTGTGACGCCTTAATCTTCAAGTCTTCGGCAGATAAGGACAGTTTCTATGGCTTGTACCCCGAAGTATCGGCTGTAGTAGCTTCGTATACCGTGCCTTGGATGGATGAGGCCACTGCTTCCGCTGCTGCGGGCTCTGAGACATTTGCGAAGATTATTAGCTCTGCGCCTGCCTCGTCGCTGGCGCCTCTGCTGGCACAAGGCCAGCCCAAGCTCGCCAGCGCCGACAGCTGTCCTCCCATTAGTATAGTCACCCTTTTACACAATCGCAGGAGATTCGTAGACCTCTGCCTCCACAATTTACTCATTACCGACTATCCGAAAGACAAAATTGAGTGGGTCGTGGTGGAAGATTCCGATATCGTGGAGGAGCAGGCAGCCGACAAAGTCCTCAAATTCGGCCGTGGTTGTGCGCCGATGAGCGTCTCCTACATCCCTCTGGAGAAGAAGAACGTTCCTATTGGCTCTATGCGCAACAAGGCAATCAAGATGGCCCAGCACGATATTATTCTTTTTATGGATGATGACGACCATTATCCGCCGACCAGTTTCAGTAAGCGCGTGGCCTGGTTGGTGGCGCATCCGTGGCAACCGAAGGCGGTGGCTTGTACGACCATCGCGTGCTACGACCTCATTCGCGGTACGAGCGCGGTGAATACTCCGCCTTGGACGCTTCCTCTACGCCAGAGGATATCCGAGGCCACGCTCACCTTTTACAAGAGTTGGTGGGAGGCGAAGAAATTTCCCAAGGTCAGCATGGCCGAGGGAGAAGGTTTCTTGGAGGGACGCGAATCGGATGTTTTGGAGTTGCCTCCGCAACAAATGATCGTGGCCATGAGTCACGGAAAAAACACGAGTGGGCGTAGAATTCCTCCTTCTGGCCAGGAGCCTTCTTGTTTCTGGGGATTTCCCAAGGAATTCTTGGTCTTCCTACATAAGTTGGCGGGTGTGGATGTTGCCGATGCCGAGGCTACTGCCGAGGCAGAGGCTGAGCCTAAGTAAAAGTTGATTCATTGCGAACTGTGTAAAAGAAGGTCCCTTACGACAAGATGGCCTGTGGTGTATGTCGCCGCGAAGGCCATTCTAACACAAAGAAGAAGCCCTGTACCCTCCAACCCCACGATCCAGTCACGCCAGAGGCTCTTCGCAAACGCTATGTGCGTCTCTTGGAGTTTGAGAAGGCGAATATCGCACAAGATAAGGAAGATGGCTATAAGACACGGCGTCTGGGACTTCCAGAACATATTAGCGAGAACATCATTAAAAACATCATCCAGAATCATCTGGGCGATCCCTCGTGTACGTGGGGGTGTGTAGTAGGAGATTTATATTCAACCAAATCTAAGGTGATTGAATGTAAGTCTTTTACGAGTGAGGGACCTACGTCGTTTGGTCCCACGCAACCGTGGAATGTCATTTATTTCCTGGATGCGCGTGGGTGGTTGACCGATGCGTTAGTGTTGTGGGAGATTTGCTTGCCGAATACTCACGAGATCTGGAAGAATATTAAGGTGAAGGAGGGCCAGACGAAGGACGAGCAGGGCGAGGAGGGACGCCGGCCTCGGATTAACTGGGATGGCCTGTATCCGCAGATTCAGGAGCACTGTAAGAAGGTGTATGAGGGCACGTTTGAGGGTATCTTCCGCCCATAGGGGATATCACTCCAATCCTAAGAATTTACGGCCTATTTTGCTCGTTATAAACATTCCCGCGCCTGCGGCAATCTGTATGTAAAATGTCTTACTTCTTTTTGTACACATTAGTAAATAAATCGACATTGTAAAAAAAGTTACAGCCGATATCCAAAATAGGAAGGTGAACGAGTCAATTCTATTCTAGCTAAAATATAAAAATTGATGTTTAGAGCCCTTACATAGATTCGTCCAACTTACAAATGGGCTTTGATTTGTATATATCGTGTAGCATCAGCGTATGCCATGAAACAGGGAAACTCTTCTTTTACAGGAACGATTTAACGAAGGACTATACGATTCCTGCCATCGTTGTACCAGAAGAGTATCGCCGTTTTCTAAAACAGCGTGGCTATCACCTACGACTCTATACCTCAAGAGTAACGGATGAATTGTCAACGAGTGTTGAGAACTTTCTGGATAAATATCCGGATTGGTCTGATATTTGGGAAGATGATGATTATGAAGAATACGAGGATTTCTGGAAAGAGTCGGACCACAATTTATTCAAGGATGCTCTTATATGGCTGGCGAAACAGGAAATCAGCTTCATAGTCTCCTGGGATTTCTGAAGATATATAAAACCCTCCTTCAAATAACCCATAGAAATGCCCAACGACTGCTGGAATCGGATGACCGTCACAGGGACTGAAGAGGATGTGGGTCGTTTTTACGTGGAAGAATTCAAGGAAGTACCTGAATGGGCCTACGAGATTTTTGTAAAAGGGGTTGAGGGGATTCAGTTTCGTCTTTGGTCGCGCTGGCAACCGGACTTTGCGTGGCTCGAGGGACTTCTGAAGAAATATCCGTCGTTGTGGGTGAAAAACATTTGGCACGAAGAAGGCGGTTTGGCGGGTGTTTGGATCGGCGGCGGCGATAGCGGCAGCGGTGGTGAAATCAAGCGCCTGGAATGGCACGATATGTGCAGTGAAGAGAATGCGCACCGGTTTCGTACGGGCTAACCGCCGAATAATCCACAATATAAAAAATTACAAACGCCGAGATTTATTATTTTTACGGCGCGCCCTTTTTGTCCTATTTTTAGATCGCCGTTGTTTCCCACCTTGTTGACTTGATTCAATACAATTTAATACCTTTTTTATATCATCATTAGATAAATCTGAATAATACTGACCAGGCTTAGAGAGAGTATGTGTTTTTGTGGCAGTATTATAGCGAATCCTATAAGCATAATCGGGATGCCCTAAACGAGCCGAAATATCTCTTGTATTTAGCGCATGAGAACTGCTAGCTAAAAAATTACCTGGTGTATAAGTTGAGTGATTTTCAGAATACGCCCCATACTCCGAAAATCTAGTTCCAAACGCATTTCTAAGACATGTAACTAATCTTTCTTCTAACGCGCGGTTGGCGATGTCTTCAGGAGCAGGACCTCCCCTTGGCCCATAATGATTTCCTGCCATTATAATAAATAGGCAGATTTTTTACCGGAAGGCAGATTTTTTACCGGAAGAAAATGAAGAACACTATTTTACCAAGCTGCCCAACTCAATCATCCAGAATCAAACACTTAATCGTGCTGATATTCGGCTCAATATACGCCTGGTATTTCTCCCTACACTTCGCCAAAAACCCCTCGTCGCTCAACACCTCCTTTTTACGGAAATGATTGTCCAGAACCATCTCGGCAATATAATCCAAATTCTCCACGCCCTTCAACTCCAGTACCTCCCCCGTACGAATATTGTGAATCATAAATCGCCTCCGACCGTTCACATTATATTCCGTCCTCTGCCACAACCACGCATACAGAGCCAGTTGCACAAAGTGTTCTTCCTTCAAAAAAGCCACGCATTTCAATTCCCACAACGCCTTACTATCCACCAAATCGGCGCGCCCACAAACCTCCACATTCTTCCCATGAAAATCATACCGCTCTTCGTGTAGGGTGTGCTCAAAATCCGATGAGTCATTCTGCTCTCCAATGGTATCCTTTAACACTCCGTACAACTGCTCAATCGTTTCCTCCGAGAACCACTTGTATTCCTTAATCTGCGCGATTTTGTGGATATATCCACATATCCACGCCGAATACACATTCGCCAACTTCAAATAATCCGCCGCCCCCGAAGGCACTTTCAACACACTCTGAATCTTCTCCTTCATGAACTGTTTTTCCTCCGATTTATTGAACATCATATCGCGCGAAAAAGCATCTTGTAAATCCCTCAAAATACTTATGCTTCCCGTCAAGCGATGCTCATATATCGTGGGAATCGCAATACCATTCAACTCGTACACCATCTCAACAAGTCCCTCGGCCGTCTGGATAGAATCAGGAATGTCAATGTTCACATACGGCCCCCGAACAACCTCCATCTTACACAATTCCACAATACGCCCAAGCAATTCGTCAGGAATAAAACGCGTCAAATCCGTCACTCGGCGCATCCGCGTATCTTCCTTTTGCTCAATCTCCTTCACCTGCGATGGTCGTCCATGATCCAGCTCCACCCTCTTCACCGCAGGACCAAACTTATCCTTCTTGACAAATGTAAAAGGGGCTGATTGGCTGTCTTCGGCGCATATATAGAGACGCTCCATAGCGCGAGTGATCGCCACGTACATCGCATTAGGACAAATCGCCGTATCCTTTTCTTTTTCATAGAATGTGAAATAATTCGCGCTGAAATTGTACACGAATACCACCTTCCGCTCGAGTCCCTTGCTCTGATGGAAACTGGAAAACACCACCTTATTCACTAGCGCCTCGTCCCGCAACTCAGAATCATCTGAAATAGGCACATAGCAAGGGATTCCTCGCTTGACCAGAGTATTCTCCAGGATTTTGATGGGGTTGTGCTCATTGTGAGTACGCACAGAAGGCGCCAGGATGAAAATGTCGTCCGGCTTATAAATAGTCAACAACTCCATGATCTGCTTGTAGACATATTCCGGCACCTTGAAGAAAATATTCCCCGTGATATACTCAACGGGAACAGCCGACTCTTTTACACTTTTCATCCTAGGATATCCAAGGACGACCTCGTTGATAAAATACTCCATCGGCCGCGTAATTCTGTAACTCGTCCGAAGATTCCGCTTTTTCCATTCATAAGGGGAAGTATACAATTGTTCGGCCATTGTGAGAAATCGCAGATCCGCCCCCTTTTGCGGAAAATCGTAGATACACTGCATATTGTCCCCGAGCACGAGGAGTTGCGAGGTCATCTTATTCATATCCACGAGCGCCTTGTGGATGAACTGGAAATACAGGGTAGTCATATCCTGTGTCTCGTCCATGATTACAATATTCGGGCGAAAATTGTTCTTCAAAGGCATGTTCATTGTCATAATGAGGTTGAGGTCGGCGTCAGTAACGCACTGCGATTTGTAATGCGCCACGCCGAAAGAATGGTAGCTATGTACTTCAATGTTCGTCAGGCCTAGAGCACGCACACGATCGCGCGTCTCCGCCTTCAGCCGTGAATTGTATGTAAAAAGGGTAATCTTCTTATCTGGCACCGCCAGTGCAAGGAATAGAACTGTAGTTGTCTTACCAGAACCAGCTACGGCATCTACTAATACGTTGAACCCCTCTTTTACACAGTCTATGATTTCCTGTTGTTCTGGAGATGGGCTAAGCATTATATATCATACGGGCTCGCGGTTTAGACCAGGGGTTCTTATTCTGCAATTTCCTTTAAACGACTCCAGAAAACGCGAGATGCAATCATGGATGTTTTACACGTGTACCAGCCATCACGTATGGAATCTTTCAACCCATGACCGTCTTCATAGTCGTTTCGCGTCGTTAAAAGGGTATACGTGCCATGTGTCTTATGACGGAAGGCCGCCTTTAATTTATAGAATCCCTCTGGAGTATCCTCCCCTCTATACGCGTAAAGTGGTTCGTAATCTTTCGGGTCAAGATTTTTGTAGTACCCTCCATTCTTTTTCCTGGGAAAGTATCGCTCCACATCACCCACTTCGCTAGCAGTACTAACCGTAAGAACTCCTGGACCTGCGACCTGATCCTCTGGCGGTAAAACAATTGATTGGATTATTTCGCACGTTAGTGCATATCTACCTACGGGAAACTGTGAAGCTCCAAATGTGGCAGTATAACCCACCCTGCCTTTATGGCAGAGCATAAATCCGACTTTATCTTTATTCCTTTTGCAAAGGCGAAGTTCAAGATCGGTCATTCGGTTTTAGGGGACCAAATACAGTACAAAAAATACTGGTCAATTTTATCCGAAATTATTTTAGACCAACTAATATTTCAAAGCGGCAGTAAAAAATGATTTGATTTTATATACAGTAATACTTTACAACATAAATAAATGTCTTATCAACCCCATACTCAAATGGTAGACGAATTTTCAAGCAAATATAGGTTCACACTTAGCAGAATTAGTAATCAAAATAAGGAAAAAATCCTGTTTATAATGATTAATCCTTCTAGAGCGAATGCGACAGATGATGATTCCACCATAAAACGACTAAGGATTATTACTTCAAAATGGGAAAAGTACGGAGGATTTTATGTAGGAAATCTATATCCACATATTTCATCGGACCCCAGCATCCTGAAATCACTACCATATCCTGAGGATATTCATATAAAAAATAAAATAAGAATTCAAGAAATGGCGTCCGAATGTAGCCTTGTAATATATGCATGGGGGACAAAAGGTCCAGACAAAAAACAAAAAGAACCAGATTGGCTAAATGAAATAATGATATATAAAGATATCTATTGTTTAGGAACTTCTGTAAAGGGTGTTCCATATCACCCACGGCAATGGGATAAAACACGCATCTCTGATACTCCTATCTTATTTAGACACTGTATGAAAAGTGCCGGTTTGAAATCCCCGCCGGTCTAATAAACCGACCACAGAACCTTGCCATAGTAGTGCCAGGCGAACCAGAAGAGATGCCTATCACTCATCCGCGAATTACAGTCCGAGCAAATAGGGAGAATATTCTCTATGCACATGAGCCCGCCCTTGGCCAAAGGAAGAATATGACCAGCACTGAAGGATTCCTCGCTGATTATATTCTGAGAACACACGGGGCATAAGACATGGTGTAGCCCGCCGTTTTTATTGCGCCAAATGGATTTCTTGAACCAGTCCGAAAATGCCTCGCGCTTATTCATGTGGAAGGTGCGACTTTGATCTATTGTTTTATACATCTCGGCCACCTTGTTATTAGCAAAGCGAGCAGATTCCTTGGCCTGGAACAAGGTTTCATCTGAAGGAGGGGGGTCAGAATAGACAATCTCGCTCTGGCCTCCCACGGATTCCTCGGCGCTGAACAAGTCGTCGCATTTCAGGCCAACCACCGGAATTTCCCGCAACTTCACGCCCATGATGAATCCCTCCTTACGTGGAAACTTCTTCGCGGGGAGTTGCGCGTACAAACTCTCCTTGCGAATATCGAGCAATTTCAAGAGTTCTTCCTCAGAGATTTTCGCTTCTGGGTCCGAATCGTCATAGATTTCACGGAGTCTCCAACGCGACCTTTCCGACATGGGTGTAAAAGGGAGGACTGGGTATAAACCTAGCGCCGGCATTCACTTTTACTCAAACTAACGTGAAGCGCTAGGAATTTAAGATTGTATTCATCAAAAAACTTAGGAATATTAGATGGATCTAAGATCGCCAGAACAACCGCAAGCTCAACAGCCAAACGCTCGTTATACAGGGCGCGCACTCACTCACTCAGAGCTTGTAGACGCTCGTCGCGCTGCCGTGCTCGCCGCCCAGGAAGCCGCAGTTGTTGCCGCAGCCGAGGCTCAGGCAACGCGGGAAGCTTATGCGGCTCATACAGCTGCCACCTGGGCCGCGCGTAAATCGCCACCCCCTCCTAAACGGTCCAGTGGAGGTAAGCGCAAAACTCGCAAGAGTGCGAGCAATAAGAAGCGCAAGACCCGGCGCCAAAAATAAATTTGAACAAACCCCTTTTACTCCATTCCAGTCCCAATGAACACCGCGAAAAAGGTTGGTTGTGCCGGTCTTTTATCGGGTTTCATCATATTTGTAGGAGCTGTGGTCTATTTGCCATCAAACGGTGGACAAGTTCCTGCTGGCCAGACACAAGAACAGTTCGTCCAACAACAAAACGCCATGATCGTGGTATCTACCCCTTTTACAATTATGTCGGCAAGTCTAGGAATGATTTGCGCCTACGCGCTCTGCCTTGGACTTACCCATTATCGCGATGAGATGCGGATGTATTCTCAGAACGCAAGGCCTTTGCCTCCTTTGCCAGCAATTCCTAAACCGAAAAAATCCATCTTGAAATCGGTGCGAATTTATCCTGAACCCGTGGTTATTCATTGAGAAAGTCCGGCTTCTCCCGCCCCGTATAAACCGTCAACCCCTTCTCTTTTTTTGACTCCCGATAATATTTCCTATAAGATGCCACAGGGTCGCCGGCCACTTTATACTCGTCGTCCATGGCCACTGCGAAGCTCTTGAGTTCATCTTCTGGAAGTCCAGGTGGCAGATTCGCCTTCAACCACTCGGCGTGGGCGCGACAGGCGTGTACTCTTCCTGGCCAACGAAACTCGTATTCATCCGCCAAGGCCAAGGCGAGTTCCACCGCCCACATATAATTCCCCAAACTCTCCCGAATCCAGATGGTGCAGGGGTGGTGTAAGTGTACAGGGCGAAATCCAGACTCATCCACATTCTTTCGGCGAGGCGCCGAATGCATATGGATAGGAACATCCAGGAGCCTGTGTGCTTTCGCAATGGCCACGGCAGAGCGTACACCGAGAAGCGCAGGATAAGAAGCCGTCCAATGCGCCGAGTAAAGCATCTGACAGGCCTCCAGAATCATCTTGACCACGTGCTTGTCGCCGTGGGCTTGTGCGGCCTCCTGCGGTTTCTTGCTGAGCACGAAGAGATTCATCGTTGGTTTAGACCAGGACCAACCCCTTTAACACCCCTCGCGTATCAATTTTTATTGCGTTTGAATTAGAATGGATCCTAGCCATATAAAACCAGCGGAGAAAAAGGAGGCTTTCAAGGGTGGCCGCGGCGGCAGCGCTAGCAGTGGTGGCTTAGGCGCTTCTATGCTTGGAAACTCCGGTCTAATGGTACATGCTGGGGGGATTACCCAGTGCTCTTCCACTGATCAATCATGGTTCTGCTGGCTTTCTCGCCTCGTGGGTATGATCCAGTATGTGTTCTTTTTAATTGTTATTCTTGTTATGGTGTATTATTTCGTGTGGCCTATCATAGCAAAAAAACTAGGATTCTCTGGTTCACGCAGGGGTAAGGGACGCGGTTAGCGTAGCATCCTTCGGTTAGCGCAGCGTCCTTCGGTTAGCTTAGCTCCCTCTTCAACTCCCACAAGAAGTACACACCTCCTCGTCCAGCACGTGCTCTTGCCCGCTCTCCTTCAATTTCTGGCGCGCCTCCGCCGCCGCCTTAGCCTTCGCCTCGAGCTCCGCAGCGCGCAAGGCCTTCTTGAGAGCCTCCACCGTCTTGGGCGACTGACGCTCATCATCCGAGTCATCTGAGACATAATCATCCTCTTGATCCTCGGCCTGCGCCTGCGCAGCAGCCGCAGAAGTTCCAGGCTTGCCACCGCTCACCGCCGCCAGAAGACGAGGATCCACGGTGAATTTCTGCGCCATCACCGGCGCCTTCGTACGCAAATAGTAGCATCCAGTTTTGAGCCCGGACTTCCAGGCGTAAAAGTGCATGCTCGTCAGTTTCGCATAATTCGGATCAGCAGCGAACAAGTTCAAACTCTGCGACTGATCCACAAACGCCCCACGACCCACCGCCATATCAATCAACACCTTTTGCTTCAGTTCATAGGTCGTCTTGTAGCGCGCCTGCATCTCGGGAGGAATCGCATCAATCCCCTGTACACTCCCATTCCGTGCGACAATCTCCTGTTTCATCGCATCTGACCACAACCCGGTCTCCATCAACTCGGTCAACAAATACTTGTTGAACACGATGAAATCGCCAGCCAGCGTACGCCGACTATACAGATTGCTCGTGAACGGCTCAAAGCACTCGTTGTTGCCCAGAATCTGCGACGTGCTCGCGGTCGGCATCGGCGCCACCAGCAAGGAATTGCGCATCCCCTGCGCAGCCTGCAGGCGAAGACCAGCCCAGTCCAGGCTCCCATCAGCCTCCGTCAAGGGCACCACCTTCCACAAATCCGGCTGGAGAACTCCCCGGCTCGTGGGACTGCCCTCAAAGCTCGGATATGAGCCCTCGGCAGCAGCCAGGCGCGCAGATTCCTGCACGGCCGCGAAATACATGTGCTCAAAGATGAGCTGATTCAACCGCGCCGCCTCATCCGACTCCCAGCTCATCCGAAGCATGGCGAACACGTCGGCCAGCCCCTGGATGCCGAGGCCAAGAGGGCGATGGCGCATATTACTGCGCTCCGTCTCGGCCGTCGGATAGTAATTGATGTCAATGACGCGATTCAGATTCTCCACCACAATCGCCACAACCCGCCGAAACTCCTCAAAGTCAAAGCTCTTCTTACCATCGGCTCCCGCAACAACGAACGCCGGCAGTGACATGGACGCCAGATTGCACACGGCGGTCTCGTCAGGGCTAGAATACTCAATGATCTCCGAGCACAGATTGGACGACTTGATGGTACCCAAGTTCTGCTGGTTGCTCTTCCCATTCGCAGCATCCTTATAACACAGGTAAGGAGTCCCCGTCTCCATTTGCGTATCCAGAATCTGGAACCACAGCTTCTGCGCCGACACCTTGCGCTTGGCGCGCCCCTCGGCCACATACTTCGCATACAGCTTGCGGAAGTCATCGCCCCACACCTCCTGAAGCCCAGGAGCCTCATCAGGGCAGAACAAGCACCACTCGCCATCGGCCTCCACGCACTCCATAAACAAGTCAGGAATCCAGAGCGCGTAGAAGAGGTCACGAGCCCGCTCCTCCTCAGCCCCCGTATTCAGCTTCAGCTTCAGGAAATCCTCAATGTCGGCGTGCCACGGCTCCAGGTACACGGCGAAGCTCCCATTGCGTCGCCCGCCCTGATTCACATAGCGTGCCGTGTTGTTGAAGACGCGGAGCATCGGCACAAGACCGTCGCTCGTGCCATTCGTGCCACGAATCCCCGAGCCACGTGCGCGAATATTGGAGCAGTGCAGGCCAATGCCACCCGCGTATTTGCTGATGTTCGCGCAATCATTCAGCGTCTTGAAGATGCCGGTGATACTGTCATTGTCCATGGCCACGAGGAAACAGGACGAGCACTGTTGCCTGGGAGTGCCGGCACTGTAGAGAGTTGGCGTGGCATGGGTGAACTTCTTGGTGCTGAGCAAGTCATAGGTGCGGAAGGCCTTCGGCAAATCCGAGCCCCAGAGGGCGAGGGCCACACGCATCCAGAGGTGCTGGGGGCGCTCGCGAATGACTAGACTCGTGTCCTTGAGGAGGTAAGAGCGCTCCAGGGTCTTGAAGCCGAAATAGTCAAAGGCGTAGTCCCGCTGGTAATCAATGGCCGACTCAATGGCCGCTGCGGCCACGGGGTCACGACACATGGCCAGAATATCGTCGTGAATCGTACAGACCTTCTCGCCGGTCTTCGGGTTCTTCTGGTCCGAGAGGGAGATCATCACCTCGGCGAAGTTGCCGACGGTCTCCTTGTGATGATTGCTGATGGCAATCTGGGCGGCCAAGACACCCCAGTCGGGGTGGGTGGTGGACAGACTCGCAGCGAGCTGGGCGGCGAGGTCATCAAGCTCCGACGTCTTCACGCCACTATAAATCTGGCTGAGTACCTGCTGGGCGAGGCCATCAGGATTGATACGCAAACCCTTGGCCGACTTGCGAATACGCTGGAGAACCTTGTCGAAACTCACACTCTCCGCCTGGCCATTGCGCTTTAGAACTTGCATGCTAAAGGACATTGGGATAAACGGTTGGGACCTCCTATCGCACCTGGCTGGCGGATCACTTTTTACGTGTTGTGCGTCCTTTGACACCTTTAATGCCACGAATCTTCGCCAAAACCGAGAAATAACGCGTCTTGTCCTTGTAGCCCCGGGAACCTGTGTAATAGGGGTTGATGTGAATGTACTGCGTATTATTGATTTCCCCTCGTATCACATGATCGTCCAAATCATCAAAAAAATACACGCGATTGGCGAGGTTGCGGAGGGAAATTTGCTTGCTTCGTGGCAGTTTGCTTCTGAAGAAAGCGGGGGGTGTATTGATACTTTCTATCATTGACGCCACCTCGGCCAGGGACTTGCGCGGATTGTGTACGGGCAGGCCGTCTTCTAGGTAGAAATCTTCATAGTGAATATCCCTGCGATAATCCCCTCGTGCCATGATGTCGTCGAAAATGGGCTCGCTGGAGCCAAGGAGTTCCTGGATCCTCGCCTCAAGGCGCGCCATATAGCCCGTGTCCGAGTTATTGGATAAAATAAAAAGGGCGTCGACCGTATTTCCTCGGGCTGCCAAACCCTCCCGAATGATCTCCAGGATTTTTGGATTTATGGGAATAGGGGTTCGGTAAGGTTCACCGTCCACGGGCCCAATAGTACCGTCCACGTCAAAAACGAGAACAAGTCCCATCACAGACCCTTTTACACTAGATACAGGAATATTATTTGCTTTACGTGATGACGAAAACCAACTCGTGGAAGAGCTCGTTCGGCTCAGGCTGAGGCAAAGCCTCTTTTCCCGGCAAAGCCTCTTCCACGGAAATAACATCTCGCGCCCACGAGCCCACGAATGCAGGCGCGTCTTCCAAATCTCCGCCACCACGCCCATTGCCCTCCGCAGTGAGGAGAGGCAGTGGATGGATTTCATGTACCTTTGTCTTATCTACGTATTGCTTCTTTGTGTGGTTCACAATATAGCGATATTTTGCGGCGCTCCTCACATCCGGGCGAATCAACTTGCTCTCATCGTCATCACATAGAGCATGTAAATTTTTCTTATAATACCGTTGCTCGTCATCTGCGTAGTCTCCTGCCCACACCACCCGACTCTTGTGGTAGGCACCCTCCGGACTCAAGGAGAACTCCACGGTGTTGACGTATGCGCTGGTGAGGTAGGAGTGCTCCATCAACTTCACGCCCTCATTGTATCCGAATGCGTTCATCCACGCAATGATCTCCCCATCTTCGTTCAGGATAACCGTCACGTAGTACTGACCCATTTTGGCTTGGACCTGCCTATGAAAAAGGTGGGCCAAATCAATTTTTATGAGTCCAGCCCGTAAGGCTGCCAGGCGCGGCCCTTACTTGCCCTTCTCCCCAGCAAGCATGTCCGTAATAATCCTGCTCTGCGTAATTACCCGAGAACTAATACACATACTCTCTAACTCCTGTAACAAGAGCTTGTACGCATACGGAATTTCAATGCTACTGAAATTCGTCGTGTTCCCGCACCCACGACACGCCCAGATTCCCTCCACGGGATTGGCGATGGCGATACCACCGCAGTCCTTGCACGAATAACAGCGGAAGGCGTCCGAGCATTCCATGAGACGCTCCTTGGTGAACTCGGACATGCCGTGGGCAGCCACCGCATCTCGCTCCATCTCGCCGAAACGAAGACCACCCTCCCT
>Ga0209400_1001323_pt1 | contig 20051 bp, 22 predicted proteins | sample M_130807_EF_Meta_FD_187313 | JGI IMG/M metagenome (GOLD analysis project Ga0209400, IMG submission 187313) | Freshwater microbial communities from Lake Montjoie, Canada to study carbon cycling - M_130807_EF_MetaG (SPAdes) (version 2) | ecosystem: Environmental > Aquatic > Freshwater > Lake... | reverse complement strand
AATTTGAAGTTAATATAATTACAAATATTTATTGATGGGAATACCAAGTTATTTTTCATATATAGTTAAAAATCATCCCGACATTATAAAACAACTGCAATATAGTAGTTTAAAAATTGATAATTTTTATTTAGATTGTAATTCAATAATATACGATACCATACTAAAAATTGATTTTAAAACAATCAAAGAAGATGAAACCGAATTAATTTGTAAAAATGTTTTTTTAAAAATTGATGAATATATAAATGTAATTAAACCTGCACAAAATTTATTTATCGCATTTGATGGTGTTGCACCAGTTGCCAAGTTAGATCAACAACGTGAAAGACGTCACAAATCCTTATTTCAAACTAAAATTTCACGTAGTATTTATAAAAATACTAAGGTAGATCCATGGAATACATCTGCAATAACGCCTGGTACTAAATTTATGAACAGATTAAACGAAAATGTTAGAAAATACTTTGTTGATCCGAATAAATATAATTTGAAAAATATTATTATTTCTACAAGTGATAATTATGGTGAAGGCGAGCATAAGATCTTTGATTATATACGTCGGTTTCCTGAACAACATGACCCATCTACTAATACTGTTATTTATGGTCTAGATGCGGATCTTATTATGTTAGGAATAAATCATATACCTGTTTGTAATAATATTTACTTATTCAGAGAAACCCCTCATTTTATCCAATCTATTAACAGTGAATTAGAACCAAATAAAGAGTATATTTTGGATTTACCAGAACTTGCAAAAAATATTACACTTAATATGAATAACGGCGAACAATTAAATATTGAACAAAAAAAGAACCGGTTATACGATTATATTTTCATGTGTTTTTTTCTAGGTAATGATTTTATGCCGCATTTTCCATCTGTCAATATTAGAACAGGCGGCGTGGATAAAATGATTAATGCGTATAAAGCAGTTATTGGTAATACAGATGATAATTTATGTGATGACAAAAAAATATTCTGGAAAAATGTGCGTAAATTGGTAAAATTTTTAGCTGATAACGAAGAAGAAAATTTTAAGAATGAAATGAAGTTACGTGATAAGAAGGAAAAATATCGGTTATCCGATGAGACGCCCGAGGATAAATATAAAAAATTTGATAATATTCCATCTTATGAAAGAACATTAGAAAAGTACATTAATCCATTTAACAATGGATGGCGTAAAAGATATTATGAAACTTTATTTCATGTTGACAGTGAAGATGAAGAACGAATTAAGCAAATTTGTATTAATTATTTACAAGGTTTAGAATGGACTATGAAATATTATACAAATGGTTGTGCTGATTGGAGATGGTCATATAATTATAGTTATCCTCCGCTATTCATAGATTTAATACATTATGTACCTTATTTTGACACCGAATTCATTCAAAACAAACCCGCCAAGCCAGTGAATCCATTGGTTCAATTATGTTATGTTCTACCAAAAGAAAGTTTACAATTATTGCCAAGTGAACTATATAATAAATTAATTCAAAAATATGGTCATTGGTATGAGAGCGATTGTGAATTTATATGGGCATATTGCAAATATTTCTGGGAGTCTCATGTTATGTTACCGCATATTGATATAAATGAATTAGAACAATTTGTTATAGAAGAGTATAGGAAGTGAAATATAGTATAAAATACAGTGATTATAAAAATATTTAAAAATATTGTATTATTGTAGGGTAATTTATGGATTATCTCGGTTGTGCAAGTGAGGACGAAATATTACAAATGACAGAACAGATAGAAAAATATATATTAGAAATGATTACGAAAAAGCATTTTGTTTCTTTTTATTATATATTGGGAGATTAGATCCTATTGATAGAGACAGTTTTGTTATATACTTCAAAAAGTTGATTAGAAAAATATCTTTATCAAAAATACGGACACCTGGATAAATTTATATTATTTGAAAAAAATAATATAAAGAATTAACAAATATATAAGTTGAGCAATAAATGCTCAATTAAGGTCTTATAGTGTAGCGGTTAGCACACGGCACTTTGAATGCTGTATCATGAGTTCGAATCTCATTAAGACCTGAAATAACAATAATATGCCGCAATGGCGTTGATGCTGTTAGATGAATGATACCAAATTATATTATCTTAACATTATATAAAAATATTATCTTAGTATTATTATATAACCCTTATAAATTTATATAATGACACATGAAATATTCAAATTATTTTTATTTACGTTATTTTATTACCAATTAAATAACATTCTAAAATCATTTGTATATGATAGATTCGCATTATTTCAAGAAGAACCTATCATATTCTATCCAATTATACAATCGGCCAACATATTCATATTCTATCTTTTTATTTTTTTCACTGCAAATTTATTTCTTTTTTCAAAAATTAAAAACTATACAGTGTATGCATTAGTGCTTATTTATATAAAATATATAATGGACACTATTTTGGAAAATAATTTGATTGGTATATATCAATATGAATTTAAACGAACGGTTATGTGGTTATTTACTACACCTTTGATTTTGAAACTATATTGTGATATAAATAATTTAAAACTTGTAGAAGTAAATGCTCAATATCATGTTATAAGCAACTTTGCCCATATTGTATTATATCCTTTTCGCAAATCACATTATAACACATACATTATATTATCATTGACTGTATCAGAAAGTTATTTTATATATAAATTAATAGAACTAAAATATCAAAAATACACACAATTTATTATTTTTATTTGGTCTTTATTTTCATTTATGACTATTATTGAATTAACGAACCTATTTAATATACACGATATTCAAATATGTTATTTATTAAGCGATATGATTGCAAAATTAACAATCATGTTGATTGTTAATGATTATGAAGAACAAACGTATCAAATAAAAACCAATGTTGATTTGCAATCTATAACTTTATTAACTATTATTAAGAAATCCATGAAACAATTTGAAAATGCTACTAATATTACATCAAAATGTAAACTGATAATGAATATAATTGACAATAGATTAACTTCTTTTATTCCAATAGATACAACAGGGTTGAAATTAGAACTTTTGAAAAAAATATTGCCGTTGGAATTAGAAGACCGTTATTTGACACAAAATAAAGAATATAAATCATATGATTTTATTTGTGTTTTATTTACAGATATTGTATCTTATACAGAATTGGCGAAAAAATATGAGGCGGATATCATATACAAATTATTAAATGATGTGTATACACGATTTGATGATATTGTAAATCGTTATGGAAATTTACAGAAAATTGAAACCATTGGTGACGCGTATATGGTTGTCAGCGACATATACACAAACGATCAAACAGATAATGTTAAAAACATGATTTTGTTTGCATTTGATTTATTACGTGAAATTAAAACAATCCCAACACCTGATAATAACCCATTGCAATTGAGGGTAGGAATAAATCTAGGAAAGGTTGTTGTGGGTATATTAGGCGTTGAAATTCCGCGATTGTGTATAATAGGAAATACTGTGAACGTTGCAAATAGATTACAAACTATTGCGGATCCAAATACAATACAAATAAGCACGCATGTGTATGAAATTGCAAAAGAAAAACTGGGAGATAATATTAATATACATTTTGAGAAAAAAGAAGATGTGTTTTTGAAGAATATGGGATCACGAACAACGTATGTAATTTCGCCCCCCCCCCATAACTATACCACGATAAATGATGTAACAAACACATCAAAATGGTAAATAAACTGACACTCTTTATAATAAATTCACAAAACTATTTAAAGGAATTTATTATATTTTAACGATTTTTCTTTCCAAAAGTATTTTCGGATTTTCATTTTTGGACATTTTTTTTGTCCATTTTTGAAAAATGGAAAAAGGTTTTGGAAAAAACAAACTTTGTGACCATACTTAAAATTTATCATGTAGTTGCAAAAAAAATAATTAAAAAGTTGTTAGCATAAATTTTTAAATTAAAAGTTAGTAATATTTAGGGGATTTTTTTTGTAAGTCTAATATACTTACAAATGGCTTACAAATTTGTCCCAAAAAATCCTATTAATTTTAAATGCGATAATTGTTACTATTTTACGTGTAACAAAAAAGATTATAATAAACATATTTTAACCCAAAAACATAAAATGCTTACAAACGACTTACATAAAAATCCCATAAATCCCACAATGAATGAAATAAAAAATAATGTTTGTGAATGTGGAAATAGTTATAAACATCGCCAGAGCTTATATAAACATAAAAAAATATGTAGTTTTAATAGTAATACTACTACCAATATTACAAATAATACCAATTTACAACAAATAAATTTTGACACCAATATTGTTTTAGAGTTAGTAAAAAAAAACCAAGAGTTTCAAAAAGAAATGTTTTTAGATATGCAAAAACAAATGTTTGATTTTATGAAGGACAAAATTGGAGACAATAATTCTACTAATATCATGAATCATAGTAACAATAGAACTTTTAATCTGAACGTATTTTTAAATGAAACATGTAAAGACGCTATGAACATTAGTGATTTTGTAGAATCTGTTAAATTGCAAGTTGCTGATCTAGAAAATGTAGGAAAGGTCGGTTATATTGAAGGAATATCCAATATAATCATTAAAAATTTAAAGGCATTAGATATAGAAAAAAGACCAGTTCATTGCGCAGATCAAAAAAGAGAAGTTATCTATGTAAAAGAAGATAATATTTGGGAAAAAGAAGATGAAACAAACAAACGTTTAAGAAAAGCAATACATATGATCGCACATAAAAATATTTGTATGTTGAAGGCATTCAGAGAGAAATATCCTGATTGTGAAGAATACAATTCTAAAAAAAACAGCCAGTACAATAAAATAGTAATAGAAGCCATGGGAGGCAAAGGAGACGATGACTTTGAAAAAAATTCAAAAATCATCAAAAAAATTGCAAAGGTGATTGGAATTGATAAAAAAATAGATTATGATATAATAGTATAAATAGTATAAAAATAAGGAATTATTGGGTATTCTCGTAGTTCTTTTTTCTTGAATTTCTTTAAGTAGGTTTTTCAATTTATTATATTTTTGTAAATTTTTTTCCAAAAGTATTTTCGGATTTTCATTTTTGGACATTTTTTTTGTCCATTTTTTAAATCCCCAAATAGTTTTGTGAAATTTAAAAAAGTTGTTACCATATTTTAATTTTAACGTATGGTAACAAAAAAAATAATTTTCAAAATGTTACCATAAAATTTAGAGTCTAATTTTTCTTGACTTTTTCTTTATTTATATTATGGAAACTTTAGGCAACAAAATTCAGCAAAATTCAGCAAAAAAATTTTTCTGCGAATGTTGTGACTATCGTACGAATAGAAAATGTAATTATGATACACATTTAATTAGCACGAGGCACAGTAAAAATTCAGCAAAGGAAACATTTGGAAACGAAATTCAGCAAAATTCAGCAACTCCAACAAATTTTTTTTGCGAATTTTGTAAGAAAGAATATAGCAATCGTTCTAGTTTATGGAAACACAAGAAGTGTTGTAATCATGCAAAAACTAGTAAAGAAAATGATCTTTGTGACAAAGACCTAATATTAACACTTTTGAAACAGAATGCCGAGTTATTAGAGATCATTAAAAATGGAACCAACAACACAAATATAATAAATTCTCATAATAAAACATTTAATTTACAAGTCTTTTTGAACGAAACTTGTAAAGATGCGATGAATATAAGTGATTTCATTGAATCTATTAAATTACAGGTATCGGATTTAGAAAATGTAGGAAAGGTTGGTTATATTGAAGGTATATCCAATATAATCATAAAAAATCTACAAGCATTAGACGTAGAAAAACGTCCGATTCATTGTACAGATCAAAAAAGAGAGGTTATGTATGTCAAAGACGAAAATATTTGGGAAAAAGAAGATGAAACCAATAAACGCTTAAGAAAAGCAATCCGAATGATCGCTCATAAAAATATATGTATGTTGAAGGTATTCCGAGAGAAATATCCAGATTGTGAAGAATATAATTCTAAGAAGAATAGTCAATATAATAAAATAGTTATTGAAGCAATGGGAGCCAACGGTGATGATGACTTTGAAAAGAACACTAAGATCATTAAAAAGATTGCCAAAGTAGTAGGAATAGAGAAAAATTAAAAATATATTTAAGGATAGGGGAAATATCCGTTAGGATTTCCTGTATAATTGTCATAACGGCCTAAATAACCATAAAACGTACCACATCTGCCATTAACACCTCCACAAACTGTTGCCAATCTATTTTTGGCTCTTCTGTTGGATATATTGGATGCACCAATTCCTCCACTGCCTGGTTTGTATTTATTATAAATATATTGATAACTGTTGCATGTTACATTACCACCTGGTGCAAATTTAGTTGATCTTCGTGCACCTACACCAACATTTTTTTTATATAAGAATCCAGGAAACCCAATACTACTGCCATACCAAAATTGTCCGTTTGAATTACTTCCTCTTCTATTAAATGCAAATTGTAATGAATTATTATTATCTACCATTATATATATATTATAAATAAACATAATATAATAATAAATTTATATTATGTTTATGATTTTTAATTGTTCTAAATTGTATCAAGTAATTAGTTGCAATCGTATTTTCTTCTTGAATTTTTCTTCATTATTAAATAAATATAATTGAAATTTTCTTAAATCATAGTTTTCAATATTTTCTCGTATGGTAATACGAGAATTCATTTTCAGTTCGGGTAAAAATACTATGTATTGATACAATCCATCATGTCGTATTATTTTATCAAAAATATAACCATTGTAATTTTTATCTAATAAATCAGGATTATTATTACATAAATCCAATAAAGAGCAATCTATTTGTATTTTGCGAATAGATCTCATAGTAGTATTAATATATTCTAAATCATTTAACCATGTTTCATAAAAATTATTTACATTGCCAGATAACTCTAGCAAATTCAATGATTTTTGAAATTGAATCATGTTTAACAGATCTACTAATCTTCTAATAGGACTTGTTATATGTATATATGCTTCCATATCCAGTGCATCATGTCTAGTTTGATGTCTACTTTTCAAATCCACACCATTTATATATTGTCCTGCGGTACTATTCCAAAATTTTACAAAATTAATCACGTCGTTCGGTAAATGAGAAGGTAATACGATACTAGCGTCTTCTGTTACTTTACTAATTGCAGAACGAAATATACCAGTGTTATGTTTCAATAGCTCAAGAGCACATTGATAATTCATCAATATCATCAAATAAGTAACAATATCATGACTATCTTTAATGGTATGTATATATTTAAATTTTGTAGAAATTTTTTGGATCGCGTATAATAATTCATGGTAATGCTCATCTTGTAACATTTTTTCCTCTTCATAAATATAATTTTTAAATACTTTAATAAAACTATTACAATATTTTGTTTCCACTATTTCATTGTTTACAATATATAAGTCCATTGTAAGAGCAATTCTAGTAACATTTTCTTGTAAACTACATAACCCTTCTGATAAAATAGTAGGAATCATAGGTCTTCTTTTGTCTGGTAAATAAATGGTTGAAACCCTTTTTGAAAAAGATTCCCATAAATTCAAAGCATCTATCCATACTGTAACATTGGATATATATACACTTACTATACATGAAGAATCGTCTACTACTTTAATACTAAATGCATCATCAAAATCTAAACACTTTTCAGGATCAATTGTAAAAATATGCCATTCTTTTTGATTGGTACGGTCTTCAATTGTTTTATATTTTTCTTTTATACTATCAATAAATACTTGATGGGATCGGTTTTGAATACTTTTAGAAGTGTCTTTTTGAAACTTTTGCAAAGACACATTTAAACTTTTACAATACAATTGATATTCATAAAAATTATCTAATACATCCACATGTCCAATTACACAATTCAATCTTCCTAATGGATGTTTATCTTCCCAATCAACATAAGAAAATGTCACATACAAATTATTAATTATTTTTGAAAATCCAATGTGTTTTATTTCATATGGTATTAGAAAAGCAGGTAACCGAATATCATCTGGTACGCATTTGTATAGTAATTTTCCATTTTTTCTACCGTATGTTTTATTTCCCGCGACAATTAATACACCTGCAATAGGCGGTCCAGTTCGTACAGAAGAATGAATAATATTTACTTTATTTTTCTCTAATATAAAAACATCATTTGAAAATAATTTATCTTGAATTGGATTAATCTCTATATCTTTTTTTTGAAAATTATTAGAATCGTAAATATTCCAATTGTTATAATTACGATTCTCTAAAACAATTTTATAGGTAACCATTGTTGTTTATATTTGTTATTATATTAATTATATATATTACGTATTATTTCTTTAATTAAGTTAGTTTAATAATAAAATAAAATTGAGTCTAAAACGTGACGATAAACAAATAATAAAATAAATAAGTCAATAATAAAATGTCAATATCAAGTCTATATGTAATACCAACTAGTGATCAATTAATAAATCGTTTTGAAAGAAAATGTTCTTTTTGCGGTTGTAAAAATCACAATGTGACTAGATGTAATAATGAGGTAATTAGTTCCTTTAATAATTATTTAATATTTTTAAAAAATTATTACATGTCTTTTTATAGTAATGTTATGTTATTAGCAATTCAAAATTTTGAAAATTATTTGTATGATTTTTGTAATGAATCAGAAGATAATAAAAAAATATTAAAAACAGTTGCTTGTCGGTTTTATAAAATCCGTCTACGTTCCTTATTACAAATTAGTATCAATAATATTATTATGCAGTTATTTGATATTAATCTATCATGGTTTTCAAATAATTCATATAATTTTATTTCATTTACTCAATATACTCCTATGCGAATTAGTGTCGTTTTGAATCAAATAACATTAAATTATATAACTAGTAATAATAATAATATTAACAATGAAATTGTAACGAATGAATGCATTCATTATGAAATAAAATTGGAAGAACTTATTAATAGCAATGATAATACTAATAATGATATTAGTATCATAATTGAATGTCCAATTTGTTATAATAATTTTAATAAAACAAATATAGTAACTTTAAATTGTAAACATGATTACTGTTTAGATTGTACTCAAAAAATGTTAAATACAAAACATAAAAAATGCCCTTATTGTAGAAATGTTATAGAAACTATAACATGTTATTCAAAAGATGTATATGATAAATATTTACTGAATAAATTACTTATTTAAATAAATGGAATCATACCACCCTTCTTAACTTTTTTAGCGGTTCTACTTTTACGCGTTCTACGAACAACTCTAGTCTTAGTTCTACTTTTGCTTTTGCTTTTATTTTTACGTGCGCCACTTTTTCTTGTTTTTCCAAACATTTTCATCAAAGAAAACATATATATATAATGTATATAATAAAATTATTTTTATAATACAATTTCACTTCCTAAATTTGAGAATTCTAAATTATATTTTGGATAATCATCATTTACAGTAATTTTACTATTATTATTATCCGTAATATCGTTAATATCATTAATATTAGTGGTATTGTTAGTAATATCTTCATTATCTTTATTGATAATTGTATCTTTTTCCTTAATTTCTACATCATTTTCGGAATGTTTCTTTAATTCATCAACGGATATTTTTTTTGTAACATCCCGCTTAATATTTTGTAATTGAAGTATATGCATAAAAATATATGGCGATATTGCTAAATTATTTACATATGTTCTATATCTAAAACATGCAATAGTACTATTATTATTTATGAATTTCATAGTGTACCACCAATATGCAGGGATGTATATCATTTTACCTTTGGTAAGTGTTACTTCTAAACATTTTGTTTTTTCAAAATCTGCTATATATTTTTTTTGTACATCCCATGGATTAACAGGAGATCTAAATTCAAAATTTTCATAATCATATTCAGGATATAAATATTTTATACTTTGTGGTGGCGACATTTTTATTTGTACGCTGCCTTCTGTACACAAAAAATAATTTCTGTAATTAATTTCATATCTAAAAGGAGTATATGTATCATGACTACCAAACATAATATCATAATTTAAATTGGAAACCATATATGGACGAAAATATTGATCATTATATTTAAAATGTTTAACAACACCTGTTTCATTTAAAAAATCACTATTATTTTCAGAAAAATAGGTAGAATTTTTATCCTCTTTAAATAATTTAATGGATGCGTGCAAGGGAAGATTTACATAAAGCTCGCTATTTGGATCATTTTCATTAATATTTCTAATTTTTATTTCAAAAGCAGGATAGTTTTCTAATATAAATTTAGAATTAAGGATGTCAATTATTTTTTCATTATTATAATTCATTAATATTGGTTGTCTTAGATCACATATTTCTTCTAATTTGTCTTTGGAAACATCATCTATTTCATAAATTTCTAAATCATTACTTTTTTTTAAATGGAATTGTATATGTAGATATACAAACAATACTATGCAAAAAATAAAAAAACTAATAATTATTTTCATTAATATAGAATGAAAATAATTTTTAACTCATAAAACGAAAAAACAATAAAATCTAGGTAATCTAAGAATCTTCTTTTCCATTTCCACAATCAACTTCAGATGCCCAGTCTTCTCTTAATTGCTCCCATGTACAATACATATAATTATCTAACTCGCTTCCAATTGTTTTTTGTAATTCTTGAAGTTCAGTTTCATTAGAAGGAAAATCATAATAATTATCTACTTCGCATTCTTTTGCGTATATACAATTACCAAAAAAACAACAACCTGATTCATCAAACATTCCAATAGTTTCAATACCAAATTTTTTTAGCATTATACTATAGACACCAGTAGGTGGTGTCCATGCTGTTTCAAATGATAAAATCAATTCAAACATTTCATTATCTTCACTTAATATTTCTACATCAGTTGCACTCCATTTTGTATTCCAAACTTCAATTGCTGTATGATAATCCCAACCATTTTCATAGACTTCAGGATCTAAATTGAGTGGTGCGAATGTATTAAACCATGTATTTTCTTTTATTGAATTTAATAATTGTTCATATATTTCTTTAGTAGGACACGTAATAGTAGCAGTATTACAGCACCAATTTGGCATATTATTAATATATATTATATATAATAAGTTGTTTTTATATTATTTATTTTATTCTTGAAAATATACTTTTTTTAATGTTGTCTTATCAATAAAAATAGATAATAAATTGTAAATTTGTTTAAAAATGAAGGAACCTTCATGAATAAAACACTTTTCTAGTTTACCAGGGAACCTAACTTTCAAAATACAAGACATATTTTGAATAAAATCTTTGTTTTTTTCAATTTCTAATAGAGTCAAATTTTCTATGTTAGCGTGAATAATAAAAGTTTGATATTTTGTTAAAACATTTTCAATAATATACATCATATAATTTAAAATTTCATTCTTCTCTATAAAAGTATTTATAATTTTAAAATATTTATAGTTTAATTCAATTTCATTATTCGTCTTTATATTACAAAAATTTTTTAAAAGTTCGTTTAGTTTGTCTTCATTCAATTTTAAATTAATACAATTATTTGTCTTTTTTTGTAAAAGATTATTCATTATAAATTATAATTTATTAAATTATTTAGATTTTACTTCAAAAAATTTTTTATTCTTCTACTTTTTCACTGGTTTCATCTAGTTCATTTGAAACAACAACTTCATTTACATTTTCAACAAGATTATCAACAACATTATCAACAACATTATCACAACCATCATTGTTTATTTCATTATTCTCAATATCCATATTTTCTATTTCTTCTGATACAGGTTGTAAATTATTCTCTAATTCTGTTAATGCAGTTTCATAAATTGCAAATCTCTCATTTGTTTCTTTCACGAAAGAAGCTATTGTAAAATTATTCTCAATTGTTACACTTTTAACTTCTATCATTTCTTTCATAATATTTTCTATTTGCGCACCAAAAGTAATGATTTTACTTTCTAATAGATTAATTCTATTTACTATATTTTCAAAAATTTCATCAGTAATTATTTTCATATTCGGATGAATAATATTAATATTATTTTCAGTATTATTACTTTTAAAAGATCCATCTTCACTAGTTTCATTCACAATGGTTTCTAATCTACTTAAACGTAATGTTATTAATCCAACTGCATCTGAAAAACTAATTTTTGATATTTGTTCTGGATTAGGTTGCACATTTGGTTGAACCATTCTATCCGTTTTATAAGTCTGGGGTTTTTGTATATTTCTGACATTTTTATTTCCGATGGGTATATTGTTGGGAGATGACATTTGTTGTTGGTTTGTTTGATGTGGTTGTTGTGGATATTGTGCTTGATATTGTTGAGAAAACACATTGTGTGATGCAATAGATGTTACTGGTCTACTTGTATTCATTTTTTGTTGACTATCATTTGCTCTTTTTTGTCTTGCTGCTGCAATAGATCTTGAACTACTCATTTAATACATTTAATATACAATATGTTTCTAAATTACTTACGCATTTACTTATAAAATTTTATAGATATTGGTTTTGATTTTTTTACTAAATAATCATATTATGATTATTTATATGATTATTTAATTCAATAACTATGTCAACTACAACATTTTACGCAACCATTTCAAACTTTATTGGTGAATAGTGTTGATAATTATGTATTTCAAAATCTTCCACTTGATAGTCATTAATTGATTCTCTCAATTCTTTGATAGAGATACTTGGAAAAGGATATGGTGCTCTTTGGAGTTGGGTTTTGATACCTTCTATGTGTTCTTCATATATATGACAATTACCCATAAAATAAACCAATTCATGTGCTTCTAAACCACAATGTTTTGCCAATAAATGAGTAAGAAAACTATATGATGCTATATTAAACGGTTCGCCTAATACACAATCCACACTTCGTTGATAAAGTGCGCACGACAATTTATTTTCATCGTGAACATTAAATTGGCATAAAACATGACAAGGTGGAAGAGCCATTTGGTCTAATTGTAGAGGATTCCAAGAAGTCATGACAAGACGCCGACTTGTGCGTTGCTTAGGATCCTTAAGTGCATCTATGATCTGTTGTAATTGATCTATGCCTGTGAAGCCTTTTGTTTTACTATAAATATCTGGTTCATCTGGATTAAAAAGACGTTTACCATTGAAACAATTATAATTAGCATTAAAATACCTCCATTGATATCCATATATTGGTCCCAACATATTTTCAGGGTACAATTGCAGTCCTCTACTATCCAAAAAATCTCTAGATCCGTTTCCATCCCAAATATGAACACCTTGTTCTTGTAATATTTTATTATCAGTTTCACCTCTTATAAACCACAATAATTCTCTCAAACAAGTTTTCCATGAAACTTTTTTAGTAGTTAAAATTGGTATTTTACCATTTTTTAGTGAAAATCTCATGCTATTACCAAATATACTTTTAGTTTTTCCATTTCTTCCATTTTCTATATAACCATTATCAAGGATATTTTTAATTAATTGTAAATATTGTTCTTCTTCGTGATTACGAGTATGATTATTATTATTATTATTATTATTTAAAATATTAACTATATCATTTGAATTTTTTAATTCTTCGTGTTCACTCATTAATAAAGATTTTACTTAAATACCTTTAATTACTTTTTCAAATATTTAATTTCTTTTTATAAATCATATGGATAGTTCAGATAATTCAAAAAAAGGATTTTTTAAGCATGTTTTTAATTTTGACAATGATTCTAAATCTGACATATTAAATATTATTCAATACACTTTAATAGCTATTATTCCCGTAGTAGTTTTAAATAAATTAATGCAAAAATATGTACCAGAAGCAGATGAAAAGAAAGGAAGTGTAGAAATTTTAGCAGAAGTTTTGGTACAAATTATTGTAATGTTTATTGGTCTATTAATCATTCATCGTATCATAACTTTTGTTCCAACTTACAGTGGAATGGAATATCCAGAATTTAGTTTGATCTTTATTGTTTTAGCAATCTTGATGATTACTTTAAGTTTACAAACAAAATTAGGAGAGAAGGTAAGTATTTTGGTAGATCGTATTATTGAATTATGGGAAGGTAAGAGAGATACCAAACAAACAGGTGGTCGTGGTGGTGGAAACGGAAATATTAAAGTTTCACAGCCAATTTCAGGACAAAATTTAATTACAATGTCAATGAACAGTGCACCGAACAATGAAGCAGCCATGAATCAATCCCTATATGGAGGTAGTACTTCTATTAGTCAATTACCTATTAATAATTCAGGTTCCACTTCTAATCAAAATGTTCAACAGTTACCAAACTACAATAACATGTATCGTGATGATACTACACCTTTAGTTGGTGCTGCTACACCAGGAATGTCAGAAGGTTTTTCAGAACCTATGGCAGCTAATTCCGTTCTAGGAGGCGGCGCATTTGGATCTTGGTAGAATCCACCTTTCTAAAGGTGGAGCCAAAACACTAGTTTTATTTGATTACTTAAAAGAAGATGAAGGTTTTCAATGAAAATACGCAAAACTAATCTATTGGATTGGTATTTTTAATTTCCTCTGAAATTGAATCCCTTGATTTATAGTAATAGTGTATTTTTAAAAGTAAAGTTAAAAAATTCAATGATGTATTGATAGAATAATTAACAATGATCAATGTATCTGCGTTATTAACACCACTATAAACTGTTCCCAGTATTCCACCTATCAACCATAATGACGACGAATATTTTGTGGAATCAACATTTTTAACTTGAAACATTGTGAAATAAATTTCAGGTAAATAGCCAACAATAATGAATACGGATGAAATAATAGATAAATAAATATAACTCATTATGTTAGTACAAAAATTTTTATATCTTTATGTTTTTATAATGAATTATATTATATCTTGTAAACTTTGAAAAGTATGTTAAAAGAAAAATATATAAAAATAATTTTCATTATTATATATTTAATAAAAATACAATATGGACGTTAATAAACTATTAAAAGCATTAGATGATGATTCTAACGAGCAATTATTGAATTTTACATCTAAAAAAATTACAGAAATGAATCTAAAAGTTATTAATGAATTACAGCTAGAAAGAAATGAAGCGCTCCAAATAATGAAAAAATTAAAAGACTACCGTTATGTGGACGAATTAAATGATTTGAAATATGGTACTTACATAAGATGGGTACCACTTCATAATCCTGATAATATATATATTACAAAAGGTGCATTATTTTGCGAATACAAAATAAAAGAAGACGGTATTTATTTAATTTGTAAAAATTTTGGATATTCTAATAAACATTTTCAAGTAAAATTAGATGAAAATTTAGTCTTTCAGAAACTAACGTGTCAGGAACAAGTTCTATTATCAGCATTAGACCATTTATCAAAATAATAAAAACACTGTTAGATAGTTCTAATAACTAATTTCATATTTAAATGATATATAGCATTCAATATCAATAATTTTTGTCAATAAATCTATGGTTCTAACAATTTCTTCTTTATTTTCTTCTTCATTCATATTTTCATCAAACCCAATTGGTAAAGGCAATAATGTGTCTATTTTTGAAAAATCATTATAAACTTCTTTACATAATAATAGTAGTTTTACTAATTCTTCAATACTAATATCTTTTTCATATTGATGATTCATTATATCAAAATAATTATATATACGTAAATTTTTTCTCCAATATGCTACTTCACATTTTACAAACATTGTAGATACTGTGTTTTCCAATTTAAATAAATTATTTACATATGATAATAATTTATTATGTTTTTCGTTATCAATTGGTAAAATTATTGCATATAAATACTGATCTAAACCCATTTATATAATAATAATATTTTATCTTTAGATACATAAAAATTATAATAGAAATAAAATGCAATTATTTTTTGCTTCTGGATTTCCTAGTTTTTTTAAAAGAAACTTCTCTTTTTCCTTTACATGTAAATTTACCGCGAGTTAAATTTTTTCTATTAAAAATTGTTTTTGAACATATACCAATTGATTTAGGCTCATTATCTGTAAAATTATCTACTTTTTTTATACATCTACATAATTTCTCTGCTAAAATTTTTTCGGCATTTGTTTGAATTAATTGTTTTGATTTAGGTATATCTTGTTTATAATAATTTAATATTTGAATATAATCATTGTTATTCATGTTCGTTTTTGAATTCATTTTATGTATTTATATATTTTACCTAAAATATACAAATATTATAAAATTTGATTATGTAAAATATATGTGAAAAATAAAAAATATTTATATTATATCTTTATTAATAATTTTTTATTATTAAATGAAAGTTGTCGTATTTGATTTAGATGAAACTCTAGGATATTTTGTTGAATTTGGTATATTTTGGGATAGTTTATCCTTATATGTATCTAAATATTGGAATAAAGAACTAAATCAGGACAATTTCAATACAATAATAGAATTATATCCTGAATTTTTAAGACCAAATATAATTCCAATATTAAATTATTTAAAAAGCAATAAACATAGACAGTCTTGTGAAAAAGTAATGATATATACAAATAACCAAGGTTCACAAAAATGGTGTAATCATATTATTTCTTATTTTGAAAATAAAATAGATTTTAAATTATTTGATCAAATAATTGCAGCGTTCAAAATAAACGGTAAACAAATAGAAATAGGTAGAACAAGTAATAACAAAACACACGGTGATTTAATACGGTGCACAAAATTACCTATAGACGCTGAAATATTCTATTTAGATGATACGTTTTATTCTGAAATGGCAAATGAAAATGTTTATTATATTAACATTAAACCATATATTTATGATTTGCATTTTAATGAAATGCATAAACGATTTTTAGAATCTAATAATAGTATTAGTAAGTTAATTAATACTGCGAAATTAAAAAATGAATATATTGAATTCATGAACAAAAATATACAATTATATAATTTTAAAACAATAGATAAAAATAAACATGAATACGATATTGATAAGATACTAAGTAAAAAAATTATGTATTATTTAGAAGATTTTTTTAATAAAAAAACAATCAGTATCAAAGCAAAAACACGTAAAAGAAGTTACAATAAACCAAAAAATAAATCATTAAGAAATAAAATCAGTTAATACAATTTTTATCAATATTCACGTCATTTTTTTCATCATCATATATAGTCAACGTTCTAGCACTTGGATCGGTTGCATCGCTATAACGAGGCATCCAAAAGTAAGGAACAATTTTTTCACAATTTGGATAATAAGAATCAAATAAATTTTTGTAATACAATTTTTCGGTTTCTATGCTAGTAGGATATTTATCAATTATATTTTCTTCGTAATAATTTTCCAGTTTCATAATAGTAGATATAAACTCTTGTAAAATAATATATAATGACCTACCTTTACCACTTACACCATCACTAAATGCTTCTTTTTTTCTCCATAAAATCTCATCAGGTAATATTTGTTTTCCATATACATCTTCAAAATTTGCATATGTAAAACTGTTACGTATAAAATATTTTTCTATAATTTTATTTTTTTCAAAACGTTCTTTTTGAGGTATTGATAAATAATAATTCACAAATGTTTTATCCAAAAAAGGTGTACGTGGTTCCAGGCCGTGAGAAGAAATACATTTATCAGACCTTAATACATCAAATAAATGAATGTCTTTTAATAATCTACGACTTTCACAATCAAACTCAATAGAATCAGGACAATTTTTCATATATAAATAACCACCAGATACTTCATCAGAACCATCTCCATTAAATATTACTTTTGCGTGACTGTTTTTGGAAATATATTTTCCTAATAAATAATTTCCAATACTCGCACGAATACTAGTAGTGTCATAACTTTCAATCGCATAAATCACTTCAGGAATTGCTTCAAACATTTCTCTTTCTGTTAATATAATTTCAGTATGATTTGTACCCAAATAAGTTGCAACCTTTTTAGCATATTTTAAATCTTCTGAATCTTTTAATCCAATACTGTAAGTTTCAATTTGTTTATCCAAACCATATTCCATTTTATAAAAATGATTTACTAAAGCAGTAATTAAACTACTATCCAGCCCTCCCGATAATAAACATGCAATTGGTCGTTCTGTATTTAAACAACGTTTTTTTACCGCATCACATAAATACTTAACAATATTTTTTTCATAGTTTTCTGATTTTATTGTTGAATCCATATAAGAATTATAATAATTTAAATTATATGGAAAAGATGATGTTATATATCGTTGATTTTCTTTTTGTACCGTCCATTTAGAACAAGCCAAACTAGCTAATTTATAACTAGTAAATGTGCCAGGTTCAAACTGTTCAATAGTATAACTTTTCGGATCCATTTTTACAAAATCACTTAAACATTTTAATTCTGAAGCGCAACCAATGGTGTGATTACTTTTCAATAAATATAAAGGTCTAACACCATATGGATCCCTAGCAAAATAAACATAATTATCCAAATTATTCTCTAATCTTAAATCATATAATACAAAAGAATACACGCCATCTAACATTTGCAAAGTTTGTTCCATACCGTATTTCATGTATAAATAAATAATAACTTCACAATCGGAATTAGTTTTGGGTTGAATATCCATTAGTTCATATAAATATTTATAATTGTATATTTCACCATTACATATTAAAACAATATTATTTATATTAAATGGCTGATTAGATAATTCATCCATACCATTAATTGCTAATCTATGAAAACCCAGAAAAACATTATAAAAAGAAATAAATTTAGAATATTCTGGTCCTCTATTGGATCCTTTTATAAATTGTTCTTTATAATATTCTTCATTATATTTTTCACCGTTTAAGATAGAAAATATACCACACATTTGTTATTTTATAATCATTGTAAATCTTTATATAATTTATTCAATTAATAAAATAAAAATAATAATATATAGTAAATAAATGAATTGTAATAATAATAAAATGCAAGATGAAACTGTTTCTAATATTCACAATACAACCAATAAAAGACTTTATGATAGAAATGTTCCTTCTCAAATGCTTCAGCAATATATAGACGTAAGACCAGTCATGACAAAATATTCTTATTTACCAATTGTTGATCCAAGAAAAGAAATTGAAGTAAAAATGAACCAATGTCCCACTTTTAATCCACATACCACTTTTAATCCAGGAAATACTCAATCACCATGGTCAGGGTTTGCATCTAATATTAATAAAGAATCTGAATTAAGAAATCAAATTTATGCTTTACAAAAATCAAGTCAAGCGGTTTATGTACCAAGTAGTAATAGTGATTTATATAATTATTCCTTTAATCCAAATGAAATTATTCCAAATCAAAGACATAGTTTACTATTCAAAAATGAAACGTTTGATAGTTTCAATCCGAATCCTAATCCAAACATTATAGGTACAAATATGTTTTCTAACTCAACACGATCTCAGTTCAAAGATTTGAATCCAAATGATTCAAAATAATGTCGTCCTATTTCAAAATAAATAGTAACATTTTATAATATAACATATTACCAAGTATTATAAAATGTCAGAAGAAATAATAAACCAAATTACTTTAGATTGCTTAGTGAACAAAGAAGTTTTTGAAAAAATGCATGAATTTAAAAAACAGAAAATTGTAAATAAGAGAGATAAAAAGTTTTACAGAAAAAGAATTTTGAATTTAACAAGAGAACTACTTATTAAAAAAGATGATAATTATAATGAAATTAATCCTGATATAAAATTAAGTTTTGATAATTTTATTAAGACATGTATTCAATATTTCAAAGTAATAGATAATAATGATATTATACAAGAAGAATATAAAACTTTTTTAAATGAAAATGATAATGACAACCCAACGAATTTAATTTTACCAGAAAATAATTATGACCAAGAAAAAGATCGTTTATTTATGCGTTCAATAAAGATACCAAATTATTTAGACAAATTCGTAAA
>Ga0209400_1001320_pt1 | contig 20074 bp, 19 predicted proteins | sample M_130807_EF_Meta_FD_187313 | JGI IMG/M metagenome (GOLD analysis project Ga0209400, IMG submission 187313) | Freshwater microbial communities from Lake Montjoie, Canada to study carbon cycling - M_130807_EF_MetaG (SPAdes) (version 2) | ecosystem: Environmental > Aquatic > Freshwater > Lake... | reverse complement strand
CAATTGCAACACCTGAAGTTTTTAATCAGATGTTAGACCGCGCTAAATCTGGCGCATTTGCATATCCAGCAATAAATGTTTCATCCTCCCAAACTTTAATTGCCGCTCTTCGTGGTTTTGCCGAGGCGCAATCAGATGGAATTATTCAATTTTCTTGGGGTGGGGCTGAATACGCTTCTGGTTCTACTGTTAAAAATATGGTTGATGGCGCAGTGGCACTCGCTGAGTATGCCCACATTGTTGCTAAAAATTACAATGTAAATATTGGTTTGAATACTGATCACTGCCCAGTTGAAAAATTAGATGGCTTTATGCGCCCACTCTTAGATATAGGGGCTAAGCGAATTAAAGAGGGCAAGGCTCCTTTGTTTAACTCACATATGTGGGATGGATCAGCGGTTTCAATGCCAGAGAATATGAAGATTGCAAAAGAGATGCTTGAAAAATCAAAGCTTGCTAAAACTATTCTTGAGATTGAAATTGGTGTTGTAGGCGGTGAAGAGGATGGTGTTGAAGCAAAGCATGATGCCAAGCTCTACTCAACCCCTGAGGATGCGTTAATGACAATTGAAAGTTTGGGAACAGATGTGAGCGCTCGCTACCTAGTTGCTGCCACATTTGGAAATGTGCATGGTGTTTATAAACCTGGCAATGTTGTTTTGCAACCAAAGATTCTGCGTACTTTGCAGGATGCGGTAGTTAAAAAGTTAGGCCTTAAAGCAGGGGATAAACCAATGGATCTAGTTTTCCATGGCGGAAGTGGTTCATTACTTTCTGAGATTCGTGAATCACTTGATTATGGTGTTGTGAAAATGAATATTGATACCGATACCCAATATGCATTTACTCGTCCAGTAATTGATCACGCCTTTAAAAATTATGATGGCGTATTAAAGATTGATGGTGAGGTTGGAAATAAGAAAGCTTATGATCCACGTGCTTGGGGCAAGTTAGCAGAAGCTGGTATGGCTGCTCGAATTGTTAGAGCTTGTGAAGATCTTCGTTCAACCGGCACAACTTTAAACAAATAAGCCCATGCCTGCTGTAGTTCTACTTGGTGCGCAGTGGGGCGATGAGGGCAAGGGAAAAGCAACTGATTTATTAGGGGACCGAGTTGATTATGTTGTTCGCTACCAAGGTGGCAATAACGCAGGACACACAGTTGTTATCGGTGATCAAAAATATGCACTTCACTTACTTCCATCTGGAATCTTGTCACCAAATGTAATCCCAGTAATTGGAAATGGTGTTGTTATAGATCCAGCAGTTTTATTACAGGAGATTAAAGATTTAAATGAGCGTGGAATTAATACCTCAAAACTTAAGATCTCAACCAATGCGCATTTAATTACGCCATATCACCGCACGATCGATAAGGTCTCAGAACGATTCTTAGGTAAATCAAAGATTGGCACAACTGGCCGCGGCATAGGGCCTGCGTATGCTGACAAGATAAATCGAATTGGCATAAGAGTTCAAGATCTTTTTGATCCATCAATTTTAAAACAAAAAATTGAAGCTGCCCTTCATGATAAAAATCAGATCTTAATTAAAGTTTTTAATCGCAAGGGAATTACAGTGGATGAGGTATTAACTGAGTATCTTGGTTTTGCCGAGATATTGAAACCGTATGTAACTGATACTTCTTTGTTATTAGATCAAGCCTTAAAGGCAGGTAAGACGGTATTACTTGAAGGCTCACAAGGAACATTATTAGATGTTGATCATGGCACCTATCCCTTCGTTACATCTTCTAATCCAACTGCAGGAGGAGCTTCAACTGGCTCAGGAGTTGGTCCAACAAAGATAACTCGAGTAATTGGAATCCTTAAGGCATACACAACCCGGGTTGGTAGTGGTCCTTTCCCAACCGAGTTATTTGATGAAGATGGTGAGGCACTTAGAAAAATTGGTGGTGAGGTTGGTGTTACTACCGGTCGTAATAGACGTTGTGGTTGGTTTGATGCCCCGATTGCAAGGTATGCAGTTCGAGTAAATGGTTTAACAGACTTCTTCTTAACAAAGTTAGATGTTTTAACAGGTTGGGAGAAGATTCCAGTATGTGTTGCCTATGAGATCGATGGCGTTAGGGTTGAAGAGCTGCCATCATCACAATCTGATTTTCATCATGCAAAGCCAATTTATGAATACCTACCAGGATGGAAAGAGAATATTTCAAAGGCAAAGACACTCTCCGATCTACCTAAAAATGCGCAGGAGTATGTGAAGTTTTTAGAGAAGATTTCAGGTGCTCCAATGAGTGCAATAGGGGTTGGCCCAGGCAGGGTTGAAACTATTGTGGTCAGGGATTTAATCGCATGAGTATCACACCAAATGTTTTAGCAACTAGGTATGCCACAAAAGAGATGGTGGCAATCTTTGATCCAGTAAATAAAATAATTAATGAGCGCAAGTTCTGGGTAACAATTCTTAAATTACAACAAAAATCTGGTCTGCCAATTACTGATAGTGATATAAAAGCCTACGAACAGGTAATTGATAAAGTTGATCTTGCCTCAATAGATAAGCGCGAAATGAAGACCCGTCATGATGTTAAGGCGCGGATTGAGGAGTTTAACGCCCTCGCGGGTGTTGAGAAGATTCACGTAGGGCTTACTAGCCGTGATCTGACAGAGAACATTGAGTTAATACAGATTAAAGCAGCACTTGAATTTATCGAGTACCGAACACTACAAACCTTATTTTTACTAAATGAAAAAATCACAAAGTATGAAAAAACTTACATGGTTGGCAGATCACACAATGTTGCAGCCCAAGTTACAACTTTAGGTAAGCGATTTGCTTCCTGTGCTGAAGAATTGTTATTTGCTCACGCATCACTAAAAGAGTTGATAGTGAGGTTGCCTCTTCGTGGTATTAAGGGCCCAGTTGGCACATCCCAAGATGCGATTAATTCAATGGGCAAAGATTTTGAAAAGTTAGAGAAATCTATTGCTGTTCAATTTGGTTTTGAAAATACCTGGGCATCGGTTGGTCAGATTTACCCAAGATCAGTGGATTTTGAGATTGTGTCTAAGTTATTACAGATTGCATCCGCCCCATCATCAATGGCAACCACAATTAGATTAATGGCAGGTTCTGGTTTAGCTTCTGAAGGTTTTAAAGCCGGACAGGTTGGCTCATCTGCTATGCCTCACAAAATGAACTCAAGATCATCTGAGCGCATAAATGGCATGATGGTTTTACTTCGTGGCTATAACACCATGGCAGCTGATTTAGCTGGAGATCAATGGAATGAAGGAGATGTCTCCTGCTCTGTAGTTAGACGAGTTGTTATTCCTGATTCATTTTATGTGTTGGATGGCTTACTTCACACCTTTACGACCATCCTAAATGAGTTTAGTATTTTTGAGGAAAAAATTAACTTAGAGTTAAGTGAGCAATTACCATTTCTTGCAACTACAAAAATATTGATGGAGTGCGTTAAAGCTGGAATGGGTAGAGAAGAAGCTCATGAAATAATTAAAAAACATGCTACAACAACTACGCCAAGTAATTTTTTTGCTGCTCTTGTTAGTGAAGAAGATTTCCCACTAACTATTGATCAATTAATTAAATTGATTCAAAGGCCAGCAGATTTTGCTGGCCTTGCCGTTGAACAAGTCAATACAGTTAAAGAAATGATCAATTCTCAAATAAAAGGCGTGATCTCAAAGGTTGAGTTAACCGAACTTCGATGAAGCAGGATATAGATTTAAAGAATCAGGTTAAGAAGATACTAAAAGTAGTCGAAGAGTTAGCACCGGGTAGATCAGTTGAATTACGAATTCCACCATTTGCTGCAATTCAATGTGTTGAAGGAGGCAACCACCGAAGGGGAACACCGCCTAATGTGGTTGAGATGGATGCTCATACTTTGCTAAAGCTTTCAAAGAGTCTGCAAAACTGGGATCAATTATGCTCAGAAGGTGCGATTAGTGCCTCTGGCACAAACTCAAACCTTGCCGAGCTTTTTACTAGAGTGAGTAAACTAATATCAAATTTTGATGAGGAGTTAAGTGATGGCAAGTAAATCAAAGCGGGCACGGATGGCGCCTCAGCGTAATTATGCAAAAACTTTTATGTATTGGGCAATAGCAGTATTTATAATTAAATTAATTATTATTTTTAGTATCCCAGCCGGCAATATTGATATCTTTGCCAAGCCTTTCTCACTTAAAGGTGCTTGGTTAGGAGCTGATGGTGAGAATTACATAACTGGCTTTAGCGCTTTAATCCGAGATGGAATCTTTTCAAAGGAATCGATCCTAAGTTACTGGCCAGCTGGGTATCCGTTAATAATTCTATTACTTTCAATATTAGGTAAAAGTTGGACAATAACTACGCTTTCAATCGTTCAGTCATTAATTTTCTCATTTGCTGCATATTTATTTGCCTCACAATTAGCAAGAACAAGAATCAAGAAGTATGCCTACCTAGTATTTTTATTGATAATTTTAAATCCAACATTATCTTTAAGTTCAATTGCAGTTGGCTATGAGAGCCTAACTGCTTCCGGCTTTTTAATCGCTGCTGGGTTAATAATTAAAGATTTTATTGAAAAAGATAATAAAAAATTCATTAAGTATTTAGTAATTAACTCTGTGATTTTTGGTTTGCTAACTTTTATGCAGCCAAGATTGATTCTCTCAGGAATCTTAATAAACTTACTTTGGGTGCTTATCCGAAAAGGGGTTAAAGCAGGCTCAGTATTACTAATTGCTACCCTAACTGTTACATTATTTTTTCCAGCAACACTTATCTATCGAAATCATAAAGCGAATGGCTTTGACGCTATTTCCACGAACTTAGGCATAACCATGAATATTGGTGCAGGAGACAATGCAACCGGCGGATATATGAAAAAGGATTACGGGGTTCCTTGTGATAAAACTGGAAATGCATCCCAGCAAGATAATCAATTAGTTAGATGTGTTTTAAATTGGTATATAAGCCATCCCGTAAAAACTTTAAGACTTTTTTACAATAAAACAATTAACTATTATGCACCTTGGTATGGCCCTGTAGCTGATTATAGGGGAACTATGGCAAGAAACCCGTGGTTAAAAATTAATCCAATTGTAAAAATAGACTCTACAGTAGGCGGTCACGATCTAATTTACAGCAGCATTGGAAAGTTAATTTCTTGGCTTTGGTTAATTGGTGGTTTAGTAGTACTAATTTATGGGTACATAATTCTTTGGCGGCAAAATTCGCTTGAAAGATTAATTGGCAACGTTGCAGTGATTGCAGTTTCAATTAATTGGCTAATTACCCTAATATCAATAGGAGATCATCGTTTTCGGATACCAATTATGGGTATGAGTCTTTTCCTTCAGGCAGTCGGGCTTAAAACCCTATTTAGTAGGGGAAAAGTGCAGGTGGTTGATGGACCTGCTTTGCGATAATCTAAGCATCTGACAGAGAAGATAAAGATTAAAAGGAGGTCCCGCCTATGGGTCGCGGCCGATCAAAAGCAAAACAAACAAAAGTAGCAAGAGATCTCAAGTACTCAAATCAAGATATGGATTTAGAAAATTTAGCAAAAGAATTACACGGTGAGGTCAAAAAAGAGAAGAGCTTTGATGATGAGGATAAATGGAGCAAGGACAGTAATAATTAAGCCTTTAAATTAGTTTATGCGCCCAACCCCATATGTTGCATCCTTAAGAGTCTATGAACCAGTCACCGCCTTCACACCTGCTGATCAACTTAGATGGAATCAAATCGCAGTTACCTCGCCAACTGGTTGGGATGAACAAAATAGGGCGCTACGCAGAGCGATAATTACCGAACCCCCTGTATTAAAACCAGATGGTGCTCATGTGTTAGAACATGAAGGAAAAAGATATATCGCACCTTGGTCAACAGCAGCAAGGTGCTGGGCTGCCCTTGATGATTTTAAAACTACTTTGCCACCTTCAATTATAAAATTTTTCTTACCCCAAACAATTGAGGATGCAATTAGTATTAACTCTGAGGTAGTTGAACATAAGGTCTCACATATAATTACCTCAACTTGGAATATTCCACCGCGGTGGTTCTCACTCTTTGAGCCAAATGATCGCCTTCGTGGCACAAATGAGGATGGTTCCTACACAATCCTTCGGACCTCAATTTCAAATGCAAAGCAGCGGTGTTTATTTGCCCACCAGTCAGTAGTCAATGCATTTGGTAATGGTCCGATAGAACAAGAGATAGAAGATCTACTTGAGTGGTTATCTATCTTTCATGGTGACTCTATTATTGAGTGTGATTACGGTGGGTTAGCTATTTATTTAGAGAAAACATTAATTGAAAATGGTGAGCCTGGATTAAATGCTGATACTTCAATTGAAGATGTTGCAAGATCGTTAGCAGGCCTTGCTGCCGGAGATGGCGCCCTTGCGGGCCAAGGTTATGAACGCTTAGTTACCCGCTGGCGCAGAGTGGCCGCCTTTGAGCAGGCAATGTAATTGTTGCTTCATTTAGGGCATAGAAGAAGAATACTTATCTTTAAAAGGTGCGAAATGGACATTTCGACTAGCATTTACGTATGGTGAATTTAAATGGCTTCTGAGCAAGAGGTCTTACTAACACCAGCTGAGGTGGCATCTTTATTCAGGGTAGACCCAAAGACTGTTACCAGATGGGCAAAGGCTGGCAAGTTAACCTCGATTAGAACCTTAGGTGGGCATAGGCGATATAAAGAGTCTGAGGTTAAATCTCTACTTACTTCAATTTCAAAACCTGCAAATGGAAATGGCGGTAATTAAAAATGAGTGAGGATAAAAAGCCCGCAGTTGATGCAAAGGCAAAGATGCTAGAAGCGCTGGCAAAAAAGCAAAAGGGAAATACCACTGGCAAAAGTGCTGGGCCATCTTCTGGTTCAAAGCTTGGTGCTGGACAAACAGGAGGGGCAGCTCCCAAGATGCACCGTCGTAAATCTGGCTCTGCTTAAGAAAGAAATATTTAAGTAAATGGGGATAACAAATAAGGAGTACTTCCTACTCTTTGTGATGGCGTATTTACTTGTTGGAGCGCTGACCCCATTGATGCGCAGAATTGCAATCGCAACAGATGTTATAGATCGACCAAACTCATCCCATAAATCACATAAACAGCCAGTTCCCTATTTGGGTGGGGTGGCAATAATTATTGGGGTTATTGCTATTTCTTATTCAACTTCTTTATTTTCAGATTTCACAAGTAAAACGTTTTGGCTGGCAACCTCAGTTTTGGGGCCGGCGCTCGCCTTAGGATTAATTGGCTTATGGGATGATCTTAAAAATCTAAAACCACTACCAAGATTTATTGCCCAAAGTGTGGCAGGAATATTTACCGCCGGTATTTTGATTGCTACCGATAATGTTGGCAACCCAACCGGTTCAGCAATATTTGATTCAATTATTACAGTGATCTGGGTAGTTGGAATCTGTAATTCAATAAACTTCTTTGACAATTTAGATGGTGGGGCAGCAGGAACTGTTGCTATCTCTTCCATCGCACTTGCTTTTTTAGCATTAAATGGTGATCAGTATCTAATTGCAGCACTCTCTACTGTTACGGCAGGGGCCACCCTTGGCTTTTTGGTTTGGAATAAGAGCCCAGCAAAGATATATATGGGAGATTCCGGGGCCTTATTCCTTGGCGTATTACTAGCTACCTTAACTATCCGATTAAATCCAGACTCAGACACTCAACTTGGTTCTTACTTCACTCCAATCTTTTTACTTGCCATTCCTATTTTGGACACTTCAGTTGCCGTATTCTCTCGAATCAGCCGGCATGTCTCACCATTTCAAGGCGGCCAAGATCATCTATCGCACCGTTTAGTAAGAGCTGGTCTTTCCAGAAAACAGGCAGCCGCCACCCTTTGGGGCCTATCAGCGTTATTTAGCGCGGTTGCGGTTATTATTTCTAGACCAAACGCCGGTATTGAAAATTACTTAGTTGGTTCAGCTGGATTACTTTGGGTAGTTTTATTTATTTTGTTCTTTAGAACAAAGGATGTTTAATTCTTTTTCTTGAAGACTACATAATTTAATATAAAGTAATTTATCGGTGCAATCACAATAAGCGGTATCAACTTAGCTATTTTAGGATCAATATTTAGAACAACTAACACTTTGATTATTGAGGTTGATACCAGCCACCAAAAAGATAAATTAAGTAGATATTTGATTCCAGAGTTAGAGTGGTTTTGGTCGCTCTTAAAGGTCCACCGGTGATTAGTAAAGAAATTTATCGAGGTTGCAACAGTGGCTGAGATCAAATTTGCCAGAAAGACTGATTTAATAGGTCCATACAAATTAACAAATAAAAAATAATCAATTAAATTTGTTATTAATCCAACCGCACCCCATCGAATCATGGAGTAATCAAAGTATTTATCTTTGAGTACTTTTAATTTAGTATTCATTAATACCCAACTGTAGTTATTAAATAATGGTGGCTGAGGCCGGGATCGAACCGGCGACCTAACGATTTTCAGTCGTTCGCTCATACCAACTGAGCTACTCAGCCAATCAAAGTGCAACCAAGCACTTGCGACCCAGACGGGACTTGAACCCGCGACCTCCGCCGTGACAGGGCGGCGCGCTAACCAACTGCGCTACTGGGTCTTACCTTTTCGGAAGCTGAAATCGCTTTCACCTTCCGTTGCGTCCCCAACGGGATTTGAACCCGTGTTAACGCCGTGAAAGGGCGACGTCCTAGGCCACTAGACGATGGGGACCTGAAGGAGAAGGGTATCGGTCAATTAGAGCAGATCAAAACTAGTTAAATGGGATGATTTATGCATGGAAATAATCAACAATCCCACACACGATGAAATTAAAAAGGCTGCCAAAGCTTTAAAAGATGGTCATCTTGTGGCATTTCCAACTGAGACTGTTTACGGTTTAGGTGCTGATGCAACCAATGAAAAAGCAGTAAGCAGGATTTATTCAGTTAAGGGTAGGCCATCTGATCACCCACTAATAGTTCATATCTCATCAATTAATTTATTAGAAAAATGGGCGATTGATATTCAAGAGTATGCAATTCAGTTAGCCAGAGATTTTTGGCCAGGGCCAATGACGTTGATATTAAAAAGAAGTGCGGTAGCAAAAGATTACATAACCGGGGGTCAAAGTAATGTCGGACTTAGGGTGCCATCCCAACCTATTGCACTTGCGCTATTGGCCGAGTTTGAAAAAAATGGAGGTATAGGTGTTGCGGCTCCTAGCGCAAATCTGTTTGGGGCAGTTTCTCCTACCTCTGCAGGTGATGTTGGCGAAGAGCTAGGCGCATATCTAAATACCACTGATTTAATTCTTGATGGTGGGCGGTGTTCGGTCGGAGTTGAGTCAACCATTATTGATTGCACAAAATCTCACCCAGACTTACTAAGGCCAGGGGCAATTACAGTCGAAATGATCGAAAAGACTACAGGGCTTAAGATTTTTTCAAGTATTACGAAATCTGAAATTAGAGCTTCTGGGCTACTGGAATCTCATTACTCGCCAAAAGCAAAGGTAATAATAGGTAACGATGCAAAGCCCGGAGATGGTTTTATCGCAATGGCAAATCATGCGACCCCATTAGGAGCTATTAGGTTAGCAATTCCTGAAAATATCGAGCAATATGCGCGAGACTTTTATTCAGCCCTTAGGGAAGGTGATAGGCGAGGACTAAAAAAAATTACGGTCGTAAATCCTCAAGGACAAGGGCTTGCTGCTGCGATTAGGGATAGGTTAAGCAAGGCTGCTTCCGGTAAATAATCCATCAGATAGGCATTAGACTTTCTGACTTCACCTATTTATTAGGTTGAATTTGGGGCCTTTAGCTCAGTCGGTAGAGCAACGGACTTTTAATCCGTGGGTCGTCGGTTCGATCCCGACAGGGCCCACATTGAATCTCTAGTTCATTTCTCAGGCTTAATTCAGGCTTGGATTCTAATTTGCCTCTATGAAGAGGCAACATTTACCCCCATTTGGTGTCTTACTAAGTAGAGGGGTCAAGACGTTGGCTCAACTGAAAGCGGGAAATCAAATTGTCACTTCGTAAGAAGGCTCAGGCCCCAGCGACTGTTGCTGCGTGGTCTGTTTCTGATTTATCCGCCCTTTACACCCAAAACCGCTCATCACTTATCGCTCAAGCCCGCCGAATTCTTCGAAGCGATGCTGATGCAGCAGAGGTTGTTCAAGATGCCTTTCTTAAGTTTATCTTGGCCGCCCCAGAGCTAGACACCGCAGATCGTGCCATGGCGTATCTGCGCACAACAGTTAACAATTTATGTCTGAATGTAATCCGCGCAACAGGGTCTCGCCCTAATTTAGTTGCAATTGATTCAGATGCCACCCAAGAGCGATTATCTGAGATCGCAGCAGAAAATCACATCCCAATGGATGCCACACTTGCTGCAGCAGAGGATGCTTCAATTATTCGCGAAGCTCTATCTCGTTTATCTGAGACTCAACGCACAGCTCTTGTTATGTGGGAGGTTGAAGGCCGAACCACTAAAGAGATTGCTGATGCAATTGGAACAAGTGAAAAAAATGTTCGCCATGTTGTGCAACGCGCCCGTGCTTCATTCATTCGTGTATTAACCGAGTGGGTAGTGGATGAGAAGTCAGGTGCAACTGCACTTGATTCTCTATCTGGAGCATATAAAAAAGCAGCAGAGCTTGCTAAAAAATCTTCAAAGGTTGCACTCTCATTACTTATTGTGTTGGTTGCATTCCTTGGCTTTAACTCTGTGACTGGAACTGAATTTAATACCGGTACTGCAGTTTCAAACTTTACTCAAGAGTCACCAGTTACAACCCAGATAGCACCAGTAACACCTGCACCTGCTACAACAGAAGAGGATCTTTCAAATCAGAAGGTAGTTGAAGATAACTCAGCGATTAGCTTCCGCACCTCAAAATCGTTATTTGCCGGTCTTTCAAAGGATGGTTTGCCAATTGGCTTTACTGTTTCAGATGCTGCAGGCAATGTTGGATCACTTTCTGTTTCATCACAATCAACAATTACTAATCCAGATGGTTATGTACTAGTTTCTTATACACAGTCACAAGGGGATGCAACCCTTAATGCATTGATCTCTCAAACCATTACAGTTGATGGTTCTGGAACATCGTATTTCGGAAGCCCTTCAGTTACTGTGGCTGGTTCTTGGTACCCGCTGACCCAGAATGGCTCAGCCTCCACAATTACCCGCCTTTCTAATGGAAATTACCTCCTAACAGCCACCATATATATAGATTCAACCGTGGATTCAGCCCTATTTGTGGCGGCTACTGGCGGGTTAGATGTCGATGCGATTCCAAATGAGATAACTACCCGTATAATTTTGAACTCTAGCAAGAGCACAATCCTTGCTCAGGCGATCAATATTGGCGCCAAAGGGGTCAAATAAATGACACCGAACAAACAGGTTTCTCCTGCAATCCGGATATTGCGGGGGGAAAGAGATGCGTCAGCACGTGCGACTCATCTCGAAGCCGCTATTAGGAAATTCCTGGTAACGACTAACGAAAGGAAATAAATGTCTACAACGACAAACTTCAAGCGCATTGCGCTTGTTGCTGTTGCAGCTTTGGGTCTGGGAGTTCTTAGCTCAGTTCCCTCACAAGCAGCCGTAACTGGTGTTATAGCAATAACGCCAACAAACGGTACAGCAACAACAGCTGTAGTTGATTCAACTACTGCCGGATCAATAAAAGTTCGTGCTCTAGTATCAAACAGCGACACAATTGGTGTTTCAGTTGCTATGAATGCTAAGCCAGCATTGGCTACAACTTCACCAAGCCTCGGATTTGTACTTTCCGACACCTTGACTGCAATGGTCACCACGACCACTGTCCCAGCTACCACCACAAGGTCTAGCACTACAACTGTGGGTGGTAACAGAATAGATACAGCAACAATCACTGCAGGTGGTGACGGTTATGTTTCAGCTACCTTCTTGGCCCAGATTGATACAAACGTTGCAGTTGTTGCGGGTACATATACCTACACAGTTACTGCTAAAGCGTTTACAGCTGGTGTCGTAGATTCAACAAAAACTGTAACTGCAGAAGTTTCAATTGTTGTATCTGCCGTTGCTGCTGAAAGCACAACTGCTTCTTCTGTAACAAGTACATCTATTTTGTCAAGCACTGTTTCTTCAGTTTGGCAAGATTCTGCTACTGACTCGGTATTAGCCGCTGTAGGTACAGCTTCATCTACCTCAGCTGCTGCAGCCAGAGTTATCCTATTAAACGCAAACAGCGGTGCTACACCAAAAGATTCTCTTACAGTTACTATTGATAAGGGAAATATTGGAATAAGTACTACAACAACTTGCGCAACCGGTGCAACTGGTAAGAACATTGTTTATGCATACTCAGCGGCGACTGTTTATGTGTGTATTTATCCAGATGGTTCAACTGGTGTAGGAACAGTAACAATTGCAACTAAAAACGCTGGAACATTTACCGAGTCAATTTCCTGGTATGGAACAGACGTTAAAACAATTACTGCTTCAGCAAGATTGACAGTAATTGGTGCAACTGAAACTGCAGGTACTACTAACGCAATTAGAGCTCAAGCATTTGATGCTAGCTCAGTTAATCTTGCAGCAGGAGCGGCTCTGTATTCTTACTCAAGCGACACCACAATTGTGAGCAATTACGGAACAGCTTGCGGTGCAAATGCTTACTCTGCAACTGATGGTGTGTGGTATACCTACTGTCCGTTAACTGTAGTTAGTGGAAAAGCTGGAACAGTAACCATTACTGTCCGTGATGCTGCAACGGTGGCTCTATCAACGGTGGCTTCAACTGGTGTATCAGTGCGCACGTCAGTGGGTACTGCTTCATCATTTACGTTGAAAACTGATAAGGCGTCATACGCACCTGGTGAAAAAGGTTACTTAATCGTGACTGTTTTGGATGCTGCTGGTCTTGTAATGCCGGCACGTTCTTCAACACCAACATTAGCCGCTGGCGGTATTTCAGTTACTGGCCAACTAGGTAACTCTTCAGATACGCTCACTGCGACTGATTTTGCAACAGCTAGATCATCAGCTGGCGCAAATTCACCTTCATCAAATGATCCAATTAAGTTCTACGTGTTCTATGCTCCAACTCAGGGTGGAAGCCTTACATTCTCCGCCGCAGGTGCATCGACATTTAGTGCTGCTTCACAGGCAACTAGAACATCTGTAACAGTTGCAGTTGTAGACAACGCAGCAGCTGCACTTGCTGCAGTTACTGCACTAGCAACTACAGTTGCATCTCTTAAGACTCTTATCACCACATTAACTAATTTGGTGCTAAAGATTCAAAAGAAGGTAAAGGCTTAAGTTAGCCTTAAAGCCAAAAAGTAAACAGACAGGCCCAGCTCCCAGAAATAGGAGCTGGGCCTGTCTCATTAGGTAGAGTTGGCATATGAAAAAAACCGCACAATTAAGTAAATCAACTGAGGTAAGTCCAGTCCGCTGGATACTCGGTGGCTTAGCGGCGATTACCCTTTACTTTCAAACAAATTTAGTGGATCCATTTAGTTCCCCAAAGCTCTGGATCCTACTTATCATTGCTGCATGGCTTGTTGGGTACATCGTAAGTTTTAGACATATTATTTTTTCAAATCAGGAACTTAAACTCACATTTTATTTAGCAACAGCATTTGTATTATCCGCATTACTTGCCACTATTTTTACCGATTTTAAATATATTGCAATTTTTGGAGATACTCAAAGGCGTAATGGATTTATCTCATACCTTTCACTGGCGATCATACTGCTTACAACCTCAATGTTTATCAGATTATTCAATATAGAACGCCTTTATCTGACAACTTTTTTTATCGCAGCCCTTTCAGCGATTTACGCCTTAATGCAAACAAATGGCAAAGATTTTGTGAAATGGAATAATCCTTATAATTCAATTATAGGTACTGTTGGTAATCCTAACTTTGCTGCAGCGGTTATGTCAGTAATGGGTGTAATTATGTTTTCTATTGTTTTTATTAAAAAGTTCCCTATTTACTACCGTGTTTCTGCGGCGCTTCTCACCCTAGCACTTCTTGGTTTGATATTTAAATCAAATGCTCGTCAAGGCTTACTTGCCTATTTTCTAGGGATTGGCATTTTCTCAATTATCTGGCTTTATGGGAAAAATCGTAAATTAGGTGTGACAGCTTTAAGTAGTGGATTTTTAGTATTTATATTTGCATTAGTTGGAATGCTACAAATTGGTCCATTAGAAAAGTTTTTGTATAAACCATCAGTAAGCGTTCGTGGATATTATTGGAGAGCAGGGCTAGAAATGTTTAAAGACCACCCGCTATTTGGTGTTGGCATGGATAGGTATGGTGCATACTTTAAGGAATACCGGGAGGTTGGATACCCATTAAGTTACGGCTTTGATATTACAAGCACAAATGCCCACAACACATTCATCCAATTGTTTGCTACTGGCGGTATTTTCTTAGGTGCTAGCTACTTGTTGTTGAATATGTATATTTTAAAACGGGCATTTGCAGGTCTTAAAGGCTTGACTGGAAACAGTCGATTATTAATTGCCAGCCTATTTTCTGCATGGATTGCATTTCACGCCCAATCATTAGTTTCTATTGACAATATTGGTATTTCAATTTGGGGCTGGGTATTAGGTGGCTCGATTATCGGTTTATCAGTCTCATCTACCTCTTCAAATGGAGATGACCGCAAACAATTTATTGGAAAGCAAAGTGACATAAATTTATTTCGAGTATTAACTTCAAGCTTTATAGTAGTAGTTGCAATCGTTCCAGTCACTTTTTTATATCGAGGAGAGAGCAACGCAGATAAGTCAAGAATTACAGTAAATCTGGAAGATCAAAACTTGCGGTTGTTATTTAAAGATTTACAGTTCACGGTAGTAAATTCATCGCTTGCAGATCCTAGCTATAAATTAAACTCAGCTATACAGTTAGTTCAATCCGGATTTATTGATGATGGAGTTATAGTTGCTAAGAAAGTTTTAGCTCAAGACCCAAGAAACTTAGATGCAATTAACGGCTTAGCGATAATCTCAGAGCAGTTAAATAAAATCCCAGACGCTATTGCTTATAGAGAAAAAATGGTCAAATTGGATCCGTGGAATGCCGTTAATTACTTAGCCCTAGGCATAGATTACAAAAATCAGGGTGATCTAGTTAAAAGCAAAGAGATGCTAGATAAGATCCTCTCGTTCGCATCAAATGACCCTATTGCCGAGCAAGCTAAGACTGAATTAGCTTCATAAAGCGGACATGCAGATCACTGTCGTTGGTCAAGGCTATGTCGGCTTACCCCTTGCAATTGCTGCTTCTATTGCCAAATACACCGTCTTTGGCTTAGATAACAACCAAGAGAAGATCAGCGCTTTAAGCAGTGGTAAATCAACAATTGAGGATTTATCTGACGAGTCAATTAGGCAGGGCATTGAATCAAAGTGCTATTTGCCAACCACTGATTCGTTAGTTATTAGAGATTCAGATGTGGTTTTGATATGTGTTCCAACACCACTAAGTGAAGACCATAAACCTGACTTAACTGCGCTAACAGGTGCTGTCACAACTGTTGGCAGAAATTTAAGAGCGGGATCGTTAGTTATTGTAGAATCAACTATTGAGCCAGGAACTTGTAGGAATATTTTACTACCTATTTTAATTCAAGAGTCAGGCCTTGCTGAGAGTGAGCTTGAGTTGTGCTACTCACCTGAGCGAATTGATCCAACTAATAAAACTTGGCAGATTAATAACACCCCAAAGCTCGTAGCTGGACTAACGGAGGCCGCAGCAAATAAGGCAAAAGATTTTTATGCAAAGTTTGTTGACTCAATTACCATTTGTTCATCCCTTGAGATTGCAGAAACTGCAAAGTTACTAGAAAACTCATTTAGATTAATTAATATCTCATTTATTAATGAGCTTTCTATATATTGCCAAAAGATTGAGATTGATATCGCTGAGGTTATTGCTGCAGCAGCGACAAAGCCTTATGGCTTTATGCCCTTTTATCCAAGTATCGGTGTGGGAGGCCATTGTATTCCAGTAGATCCAATTTACTTAGCAAATGCGGCCAAGTCTATCGGGGCACCAAGCAGATTTATTGAATTAGCAGATCAAGTTAATCAAGAGATGCCTGGTTACTTTGTTGGTCGGGCTGAGGAGAAACTTGGCAGTTTAAAGGGAAAGAGTGTGATGGTTGTTGGAGTCTCTTATAAACCAAATGTGGCAGATGTTCGAGAAACTCCAGTTGAAGCCTTGATTTTAGGGCTTAAGAATAAAGGCGCAGAGGTCTGTTGGCATGATGATTTAGTTAAAGAGTGGAGTGGTGAAAAATCAGTGGCGCTAAGTAACGAATATGATTTAGCAATTCTTGCAACACCTCATGATTATCTTGATCTAACGAAGCTTGGGGATGTTCCAATCCTTAATACGCGAGGATCGATCTAGTGAAATACTTAATTACTGGAGGGGCAGGTTTTATTGGCTCTCACCTAGCTGAATCTTTGATATCTAGGGGTGATCGGGTATTTGTATTTGATAATCTCTCAACCGGATCAACAATTAACCTAGCTGGCATAAGTGAGAAGATTAAGTTTGAGCAAGGAAACATTCTTGATAAAGCTGTAATTGATAAATTAGTATCAGAAAGTGATTATGTAGTTCACTTAGCGGCTGCCCTTGGTGTCTTTAATATAGTTAATAAACCTCTTGAGAGTTTAAAAACTAATCTGCAAGGCAGTGAGATAGTTCTTGAGGCCTGTGATAAGTATAGAAAACCAGTCTTAGTTGCTTCTACCAGTGAGATTTATGGCAAGAATGACAAGGTGCCATTAAATGAAGAGGATGATCGAATTATTGGTCACCCACTTAAATCTAGGTGGTCATATAGTGAAGCAAAAGCAGTTGATGAAAGCCTTGCTTACTTTTATTACCTAGAGAATAAACTGCCAATTCGTATTGTTAGATTCTTTAATACTGTAGGACCTCGCCAGGTGGGTCACTACGGAATGGTTGTGCCAAGGTTTATAAGTGCTGCGTTAAAGAATGAGCCGCTATCTGTTTATGGCACAGGGGATCAAATTAGATGTTTTTGCCATGTAACGGACGCTGTCAGAGGATTACTTTTAGTAATGGATTCTCATAAGGCAATTGGTGAGGTATTTAATGTGGGAAATAACCAACAAATTTCAATTACGGAGTTAGCTAAAAAGGTTATTGAGATTACTGGATCAAAATCAACAATTGAAAAGATTGCATATGAGAAGGCATACCCAGAAGGCTTTGAGGATATGCAAAGGCGGGTTCCTGATATCTCAAAGATGAAGCAGGTTTTAGGGTGGTCACCTGAGATTAATCTTGATCAAATAATCAAAGATATTGCCGCCTTTAATACAAAGTAAAAACTCTAATAGGCTTACCCGTATGACCACCGGTGGCTTTAGCAGTAAGGGGTTACTTGAAGAGGAAGCAGTTTTAAAACTTCCCAGACTTACAAACAACGACGCCCTTGAGATTGGTGAGATAGCGGCTACTTTAGGTAAGCAAAGAAAACTACCAATTGCAGTTGAGGTAAGAATTGGTGAATGGATTGTCTTTCACGCATCCTTAGAAGGATCAAAGCCTGAGAATGATTGGTGGATTGCTAGAAAATCACGGGTAGTTATGTTAAAACACCACTCAACTATTTATGAAAGAGTACTAGCTGAAGAGCGTGGTGTTGATTGGCATAAAGAAAATAATGTGGTTGATGAAACCCATGCCATCCATGGTGGAGCGGTTCCACTAATTACTCCAACAGGCTTTGCTGGGATTTTAATTGTCAGTGGACTACCTCAAGTTGATGATCACCTATTTGCAGTTGAGGTTTTAACTGAGTTTTTAGCACGTCGGGGCGAACTTCTTTGAGTAATCAGGTTTGGGTAGTTGGTGAGGTTTTAATTGATTTAATTCCAGATGGCACTGAACGCAAAGCTGTTGTTGGAGGGGGACCGGCAAATACTGCTAAAGCCTTAGCAAAGCTTGGGCTTACTACCCAATTTATTGATGGCATATCTTCTGATAAGTATGGCCAGATGGCATTAAAAGAGTTACACAAAGACAACGTGCGGTTAGATTTTGCTCATTTTTCAGATAAACCAACCTGTTTGGCAATTGTTTCGTTATCAAATACCGGATCAGCCACTTATGAGTTTGTAATTGAAGGTACTGCCACATTTGATTACTCAACGTCGTGGCTGCCTGATCCGGTAGTAAATAAACCCTTGCTACTTCATATCGGAACATTAGTAACAGCAATAGAGCCTGCTGCTTCAATTTTGCATAAGTGGGCAAGTGAGCTAGCAAAGGTTGCCCCAATTGTTTTTGATCCAAATATCAGGCCAGCTGTTATGGATAATAGAGATGAGTATGTGAAGCAGGTTGAGCGGTGGATAGATCTAGCAACTGCCGTAAAAGTTAGTGATGATGATATTTACTGGTTATACCCAGGTAAAGGTATTGATGATGTGGCAAAAGATTGGCTAGCAAAAGGGGCTAAATTAGTTGTGGTTACCTTTGGTGATAAAGGATTAGCTGCATTTAGTGAAAATGAAAAGATAACTGTGCCAGCACAGAAAGTGGTTGTGGCAGATACGGTAGGGGCTGGTGACACAGTAGGTGCCATATTGGTAGAGGCAATAATTGAAAGTGGATTAGATAACTTGCATGGTGAGGTTTTAAGGAAGATGTTAGAGCGGGCGGCTAAGGCTGCAGCAATAACAGTATCTAGAACTGGGGCTGTGCCACCAACTCTTGAGGAGATTAAATAAGTGTTAAATATTGATGGGGATCAGATCTCAATTGCAATTGATTTAGATCAAGGAGCACGTTTAGCCTCTGTTCAGTGGCGAGATATGCAGTTTGCTGTTCCTTTTCGAGGACAGGATTTAACTTGGGGTTGGTTTTCTATGTCCCCCTTTGCCGGAAGAATTAGAGATGGAATTATTAAAGATGCAAAAGGAAAAAAGTATCAACTACCAAATAACTTTGATCCACCACATGCCTTAATTGGTTATGGCGCCTTATCTTCTTGGGAGGATATTGGTGGGGGCCGGCAACATCTTGAACTTCCTTCACCATTTAATGGTGCAACAGTTACTCAAAGTTATGAAATCTTAGATAACGCACTTCGTTGGTCGGTTGAGTATGAAGCAAATGGTTGTGATTTGCCGGTGACCTTAGGTTTTCACCCATGGTTTGCCCGTGAGATTGGTAAGGGAGATTCTGCTGAGCTTTTATTTGGTGCAAATAAGATGTTTAAAAGAGGTGATGATTACTTGCCAACGGGTGAAATTATTACTCCAACCTCACCACCATGGGATGACACATTTATGGAAGTTATGGGAGTTCCTGAAATTGTTTGGCCAGGAGCTGCCAGGTTAACTATGGAGTGCGATACACCTTACTGGATGGTTTATAGCCAAGATGAGGATGGAATTTGTATTGAACCAGTAACCGCACCCCCTGATGCACAAAACCTTGGCATACAAGGTGATACATATATTGAATGTTTGATTACATTCAGTGAAGATTTTTAAATTAACATTTATTGGTATTGTTAGGTGTTCTTCATAAGTGAACGGCTCTATCCAGTTGAGCTACACAGGTAGCCGGTGAAAGATAAATGATTTAATAGTTACAAATGTTAAGAAATTAAAATCTGTGGATATTTAAGATTTTGATTTATACATCACATCTTTACCTGACTCAACAAAGCCAAGTGATTTATATAGATTAAAAGCAACCTGATTATTTTCATCAACATATAACATCGCACTGTTTAACCCTTGATACTTTAGGTGGTTAAGACCGGTAATTGTTAATACTTTTCCAATTCCTTTTCCAGCATATTTATTGCTAACGGCGGTCACATATATCTCACCAATAGGTGCATGGTCATGATTATCTTCATCTTTCGAGTGCGAGTGTGAATGGCCGCCATGGATCTTGGTCCAACAAAAACCAATTAATTGATCTTTATCTTGGGCAACAAAAAAGCCCTTCTCATCAAACCAATCCTCATTTAATCTGATTGATAAATCAACCTCACTCC
>Ga0209400_1001319_pt1 | contig 20079 bp, 15 predicted proteins | sample M_130807_EF_Meta_FD_187313 | JGI IMG/M metagenome (GOLD analysis project Ga0209400, IMG submission 187313) | Freshwater microbial communities from Lake Montjoie, Canada to study carbon cycling - M_130807_EF_MetaG (SPAdes) (version 2) | ecosystem: Environmental > Aquatic > Freshwater > Lake... | reverse complement strand
TCCATTCAAAGTGATTGTCCAAGTATGCATCGTTCAATTCTGTGTAGCTGCAAAGCATAAGTACGTGTGACGCGTCCACAACCTGCGATTGGTTGAAAGCGATTTCTTTGAGCCTTGCTCTGTCTGCTTCGTTTGTGATGTTGAATACCTTAAAAGGTTGTAAACCGAATGCCGTAGGTGTAAGGCGAATGGATGCCAATAAGGTTTGAAAATCCTCCTCGGAAACGTGTTTTTCAGGGTTGAATTTTTTCGTAGCGTAGCGCCATTCCAGTGATTGAATCAAGGTATTGTTCATGGTTAAAATTTCATGGGTATTTCTATTAAAAGCATCCTACCTTTTTGAAAGGCGTGTATTTCGAAAGCGTCTGTTTCCCAAATGCCTGCGGCATCTCTGAATCCGAATTGCTCCTCTCCAATGGCTTTGTGGCCGTCAATGTTCATGCAATAGACCCCGTTTTCCGGGTTTTTGAGGTGGTATTTTTGTGTGGTATTTTCGTCCATTTCAATGAGGTGAATCCAGGCGTCTTGGTGAATCCACATCCCTTCATCTTCAGGATCAGGGGACACCAATTGAAGAAAGTTGTTTTTGGTGGCGTTTACATCGTATTCAAATTGACCGTACCTCGGCGCCACTTCTTGTACGTTCGGGAAAATCCATATTTGAAAAAGGTTGATGTCTTCTTCGTTGCTGGCATTGAACTCACTGTGGTAAATGCCTGTGCCTGCACTCATGACTTGTACTTCTCCAGCTTTCACCACTTCTGAAAACCCCATGCTGTCTTCGTGTTTGAGCTGTCCACGCAAAGGAATGGTAATGATTTCCATATTGTCGTGGGGATGTTTGCCAAAACCCATTCCCGGCGCCACGATGTCGTCGTTGAAAACCCGCAGTGCACCAAAATGCATACGGTTTCTATTTTGCCAAGATGCGAAACTAAAGGAATGTTTTGCCTTTAGCCAACAGTGGTCTGCAAACCCTCGGGTTGCTTCGGGATGAAATTCAATTTTCATAATTTTAAAAACACAAAAGTAGCACCTTTGTTTAGACGGTAGGCATTTGGAGGTTTTCCATAACCTATGTTAAAAGAAATTTTTTCTTTCCGTTTTCAATCAAAAAAAATCCGCGATATTCGTTCAATGGTACTGAGTAGATTTTGGCTTATAATTTTTATTTCCTCTTTGGTTTTTATCTTAGGAGGCTTGTTCTTCAATGATTCGTACACCATTGACCACGTCATCAATGGGAAAAAAGACGATGCTATATTGCGCAATGAAAAGTACCTTTTTCAATTGCCTAAATCCCTTCGAGATACCCTAAAGGTTGCAGGTACAGTTGTCGTTAATAAAAACCTTGACGATGTCGATACAACCTATGTGTTGGGAGAGAAATCGGTGAAGATTTTCAGTGGGGTACAAAAAACAGATGGACTTCTGCCTACCGCGAAAAACAGCGTCATCGATACCATTCTCCCCTTGCTCGCCTATTTGGCATTTTTTGCGGGATTGATGCAATTGCTCATAGATTCAGGGGCTTCTCAAGGTTTAGCCCGCTGGTTAAGTCCGTTTTTTGTTAAGATTTTCCCCTCGGTGCCAAAAGACCATCCTTCGATTTCTTACATGACCTTAAATTTTGCAGCCAACTTCTTGGGTTTGGATTCCGCAGCGACACCTTTTGGACTGAAGGCGATGGAAAGTTTGCAAGAAATCAATCCAGAAAAAACCCGCGCCAGTGATGCCCAGATTATGTTTCTTTGTTTGCATGCAGCTGGGCTTACGTTAATACCCACTTCGATCATTGGATACCGTGCATCTGAACATGCTGCCAATCCCGCCGATGTCATGTTGCCGTGTATCATCACTTCGTTTATTGGTACGATTGCCGCGCTAATCATTGTGGGGATTAGGCAAAAAGTAAAGTTGTTAAGCGGCTTGTTGATTGCCGTAATTTTTACCATTCTGGGTGGAATGTCTGGATTGTTGTGGTACATCAATGGGTTGGATTTTATAGGGAAAAACAGTTTTACAGGGAACTTTTCTGGGGTATTGCTTTTGGGTATTGTATTGGCTACCTTGGTTTTTGCCTTTGTGAAAGAGAAAAAATTTAAGGCGCTCGATACCAATGTTTTTGATTCCTTTGTCTCCGGAGCCCGCAACGGGATTCAGACCGCGGTTACCATTTTTCCTTACATCCTTGGGATGTTGGTCGCCATTTCAGTTTTCCGGAACAGTGGTTTGTTTGAAATTGTAAGTGATGGCATTTCCTTCCTGTTTTCAAACATTGGGGTATCCAAAGAAATTACGGATTCTTTGCCTGTGGCGATGCTTAGGCCATTTAGTTCTGGTGGATCCAGGGGATTTATGTTGGATGCCATGCGGGTGTATGGACCGGATTCCTTGACGGGTAGGTTAAGTTGTATTTTCCAATGCAGTGCGGAAACCACCTTCTATGTCATTGCGGTGTACTTTGGATCGATTAAGGTGCAGAACACGCGGTATACGCTTTCAACGATGTTGTTGGTCGATTTAATTTGTGTTTTCGCTGCTATTTTTGTGGCACTATGGTTTTTCTAATGAAATGGTTTAAGAAAAAAGAACGTACAGAAGCGCCACAACAAGTAGCGTTGAAGCCCATCCAGTTTCCAGCGAATGTGGTCTTGCTGTGGGCAAAGGCCATTGAAGGCGATAAGGTGATTCAGCTTTGGCTTAAGGAAAATGGATATGAGGCTTTGTTCCATGCTACGAATGCCGTTTATTTGGTACAACACTCACGCGATTGGTTGATGGAAAATGGATATGCCCATTTGATGGCAATGATCAATGCAGCGGAAGGTTTGGAGAAGGCGCAACAATGGTTGTTGATGCACCAGATGGACTTGCTTTACCACATTGGGAGGGCCGTGGACCACGAGACAGACAGTTTTGAATGGTTGGCAAAACACGCAACCCCAGACTTAATCATCCTCGCCAAAAGCATGCAATTTGTGAAGGACCGCATCGAAGAAAACCACAACGACATTCACTTCTTCGGGAAGGATTAGGGGAGGGTAACCCACAAAAAAAAGGCCGCACATGGCGGCCTAATCTGTAGAAGGTTTAAAAACTTATATTTTGCTAACTTTTCCTGTCAAGATTTTTCCAGAAACCGTGTTCACTGTATAGAAGTAAATTCCGTTTGGCAAAGCGCTGATGTTCATCGCATTTTGCGTTGAAGTCATTGCCAATTTACCATCCATTCCGAACAATTCAATGCTGCTCACTTCTTCGTTCACTTGGAAGTTCAATACATCCGTCGCTGGATTTGGATATACGTTCACTGCATTTGTTAAATCGTCAATTCCAGCACCTGAAGTGGTCATCGTGAAATTGTCTAACCACAATGTGCTTCCTGGTTTAGGATTCATTCCTGAAGAAATGGCCTGAATAAAGATTGCATTTGGTGTTCCAACTGCGCCTGGGATTGGCATTACACTCATGGTTTGCATAGTCCAAGCTCCGGTTCCAGAAAAGAAACCATCCACTTCGTAAAGAATTACATCGTCCATTTGACCTGCAGCCATGGTATCCGCAATTGCAACAATCACTACCGCTGTATCGCCAGCCATCAATGCACGTTTCTGAGCGAAGGTAACCGTTAGGTTAGCAGGATTTACAACTGGACCCGAAACGATTTGTTGCATGATTCCAGGAATCGTGTCAGAAGGAAAACCAATGATTGCCGCAACGTTAGGGTTGTAAATCGTAGCCAATTTTGCAGATTGCATACCCGCGTATGGCGTTCCAGTTTCCATGGTGTACAATCCCGTTCCCCATCCTGGTGCTGTAGTTGCAACGTTTGGAAAGGCAGGCGTAGCTGCTTGTTCGAAATCACCATTGATGATTTGTGCGTTTAAAGAAACTACAGAGAGTCCGAAAACGAAAGAAAGTAAAATTTTTTTCATAGTTAAAATTAATTATTGCCCTAAATTAAGCATGTTTTCCAAGTTTCTTCATAAAAAGCATGTGAATTTAAGTTTAATCTTTTTTGATGATCACTACATCCACCCTTCGGTTGTCCTTTCTTCCATCTACGGTGTCATTGCTTGCCTTCGGTTTGGATTCCCCAAAATGTCCTATTGAGATTCTGTTGGCTGCTATTCCGTTGAAAATCAAAAGGTCTCTAACCGCATTCACTCGGTTTTTAGATAGGTTTGCATTGTAGGTTTCTGGACCCTTGGCGTCCGTATGCCCTTCCAAAGAAACCATCAATTTTGGATTCATTTGAAGCATGTTTACGAGGTTTTCGATTTCTCCATAACTCTCCTTTTTCACCAACGATTTGTCAAACTCAAAAAGGATCGTTTTGGAAAGGTCTCCTGCCGCTTGGTTTTCTTCTGTTGTTTCCAATTGTGGCGGTGTAACCTCAATCGGACGTTCAACAAATACGGTGTCAATGCGGTATTCCGTTTTCGTAATGTACAAGGTGTCGATTTTCGCGTTTTCCTTTGGAGGGACTTGCGCGATGGAATCCTTTGTGATTTTTTTCACCTTTGGAGATTTCGTGGGACGGCAGAGTGTCATCTTCAACATCATTTCGTGCGAACCCGTGCTGTAGGTGGAAATGTTGGCCAAGGGTGCTTCATAGGCATAACCGAAAAAGAATTTTTCCTTTAAAGTAATTCCTGCGCGAGCCACCAAACCTACTTGTGTGCGCAATCCAATGCCAAACTGAAGAAATTCATGGTACTGTGCATCCACGTTTACATCGGCTTGGGTGACATTTTTGATGTTTTTTACCCAAACATTTGGACGAAGTTTCCATTGTTCGTTTAGGGTGACATTGTAGCCACTTCCAAGTACAAAGTGCGCGCGCTGTGCATATCCTTGGGAATTAAGTATTCCAAAATTTGCGTAGGTTTTCATCCATTGTTTTACGCTTCCATAAAGTTCAAGATTCCCTTTTTTGTAATAAAGACCAAAATCGGAGCTGAAGTTTCCTGCGCTTTGGTTTCCTCCGTTGACAATGGGGTCAGAAAGGTCGAAAGCAATCGCAGCGCTTGGATTTACGCGGTAGTTGTTATATCCTAAAGAAAGCCCTACGCGTAAACGCTGATCTCCAGAGAGAAAACCGTAGGATACATTGCCCATCGCCGAGACTTGCTGTAGCATTCCAATTTTGTCCATCATGAATTGTCCGCCCACGCCCCAGTTGTTTCCGAGTCTGCTTGACAATGTTAAGTGATTCGTGATGGGAGCACCTTCAATTTTAACCCATTGGTTGTGGTGGTCGACGCTTACTTCAAGGCAATTGTTCATGCCAGAACTTGCGGGGTTGACAAGAAATGGATTGAAAGTGTATAAGTACGTTTGGGGTACCTGTTGGGCGAAAGTGAAACACCCAAAAAATAACATCAAAAGGAGGATTGTTTTTTTCATGGTCTTACTTTTTAAGTCTTAACAGGTTAATCGCACCGGTATAGCTTTCTCCGTCGCATTCAATGGAATAGAAATAGACGCCATCGGGCAGGGGTTCATTGTTTTTGGTCCCATCCCATTCATTTTGGTACGACGTGGTTTCATACAATGGCTGTCCCCAACGATTGTAAATCAAAACCTTGCATCCAGAGATTTGGTTGGGATTGTCTATTTTCCAAGTGTCATTCTGACCATCTCCATTCGGGGTAAGGATGTTGGAGACTTCAAAATTGCCCACGCAAGCATTTACCGAAAGTTCCAAAACAGATATGGAATCACAACCATTTGCATCGCTGAGGGTATCAGCATAAATCCCACTTTGACTGTAAGCATTCCCCCCGAACGCATAGCTTTCGCCTTCGCACACATTTGCATTGATGGTATGAACTGCAGGTGGGTTAATGTAAAGCGCCAACACGATGACTGAATCACATCCTCCTGCGCCAACCAAGGTGTCGGTATAAATGCCTTCTGTACTGATGGAAGTGCCATTAAAAGTATAGCTGCTGCCCGCACAAATGTTTTGGTCTTGTAAATGGGTGAGGGTAGGGGAAAATTGTAGGTTGGTAATTACAACGCTGTCACAATTGTTTACGCTGTTTAAGGTATCGAAATACAATCCAGGGTTTGCATACACATTTCCATTGTAGGTAAAGCTTCCTCCGGGACAGATGGAAATGCTTTGGGTGGTCAGCGGCAATCCGGGCAAGAAGTTCAATTGGGTGATGACCACACTGTCGCAGCCCAACGGGGTCAACAATGAGTCTGTGTAAGTTCCCGATTGGGTTTGGTTGGCACCTTGCAAAAACACCGATGTTCCCGCACATGCATTCAGCGAGGCGTTTACGGTTACAGGTACACATGGATTTGCGCAGCCGGAGGCATCAAAGGTATAGTTTTGCGAACAAGCGCCATCTCCGAGGGTTACAGTATAGGTGCCTGCAATGGCTCCTGTGTAGTTTAATGTTTGGTTGGGATTTAATGTCCCAGCTTGTGCGATCCCTCCCAATGGATTGGTGATGGTGTAACCATAAGGCATGTTGGTATACCCATTCATTCCGCCTGTCGCAGAAAAAGTAACCGTACATGTATTGTTGTTGTAGCTAAAGTTAGCGGTCAAAGATTGCAGAAATACCAGTGGAATTCCATCTTCGAGGGTAGAAGTAAGACAGTTGAAACTGCCCCACGAAACAGGCTGGTCTGCAGCGGGAGAAAGGTAGTAAACCGTGTTGAAACTTGGGTTTCCAAAGGTGCCATTTCCGTTCCCAGTGTTTGAGAACTGTCCAGATCCTTGAATGGAGTCGATGTACGTAAAGCCCGAATTCATGACTGGGTCGGGAACTGAGTTATAACCATGAATGAAATAGCCGGGCGCAATGCAATTCGGAAAGGATGCCGTTGATTGTCCCGCTCCATCCAAAAGAATGCCTGGGGTAATCGTATCGCCATAGCACACAAACAAGGTATCTCCATTGGTTACATCGGCATAACCTCCGTTACTCGTATTTGCAAAAACATCGCCTGCATCACTGGTTAATTCTTTGATGTATTCAATGATGTATTGTCCTTCATCGCCAGGTGAACCCCCATCAATTTGAATGGCGTAAATCTTCCCTGAGTCAAGACAGCAAATGGTTTCTTGGTGACCACTGTAATTCGCGGTTCCCGATACAAGCGGTGTGATGGGTGGGGTAAAACGTGTACCATTTACGGTATAGGTTGCGGGACCTAATCCGCCGTAGCAGTTGGTGCCGTTCAACAATTCAAAGACATTGAAGCGCAACAAGGTCATTCCGATGTAGGCACGAATGCTAAGTTCAACAGCTCCAGAAGGGGGACCGACAAAATAATGCCATACCGTTTGGTCCGCTCGATTGGCAGGACTTGCATTCAACGCGGGTTCACCGGCTAAATACTCCCGACAAGCCAATACATTCGACCCTGCAACCGCTTGAAAGGTTGGGTTTCCTCCTGCTGGGATGACGGGCACTTCGTACAAGGTATCTTGTAGGGTTAAACACAGAATGTCATTTCCAGGAGGATTGATGGCGGGGTTTGAAATACTTGGATCGAATACCCATGCGTTGATGTTTTGCGCACTGAGTGGAGTAATGGCATCTGAGGGGTCTACCATGCCAAAGTATTTGTATCCTGGTTCTAAGCAGCTTCCGTTCACAATGGCACTCGGATCTCCACCTAAAAAACTGTTGGTACCTCCCTCATCAGAAAGGATGAATTTTAGGTTCGAACAGAGGTAGTCGTTCGGTACGCCGGGACCAAATTGCTTGTCAAAACCAAAGAGGGCGGCGCTTTCACCGTACAAGGCACTTTGGTAATCAGATTCAAAATAAATCCTTCCGCAATTTGGGGCGATGAAGTTTAACCATACACTTTCATTCATGGAAGGATTTCCCAAGCCCACATGTGGATAGTCGTATGCATGGTATTGATTTGGATTGGAGGAACTGTGTTGCTGTCCTGTTTCCCCTGCATTGTTCCCACCGTCCAAAGCACATCCGAAGGTGAGGTTTAGCGAAGGAGGACTGTTTTGCGCTGAGGAAATGGCGGTTGTATTTACGCCAACTGAATTCGATAGGCAAGGAATGTCTTCGATGTCGGGCGCACTGCCTCCTAAACCATTTACGCGAAGTTGAAAATAACCATGGTCATTCGGTCCGTCGGCGGTGAATTGAATGTAATACGTTTGTCCTGGGATGAGCTTTTCGTAGGAGATAAAAGGAATAGGATCACAGGCATCAAAGATGATTTCTGCTTCGGGATCTAAGCCAAGTAAATCAATTCCGTCCGAATACTCGATGTGTGAGAGGTATTCAAATTTATCTTTCAGGGTAACACCGGTTACCACATGTACACCGTCCGTGCAATTCAGTCCGTCAGCGGCGTGGTACACTTCGAAATACGTTCCGATGTCAGTTCCTGCTAAATCGCTGGTGATTTCAACACATCCAGATGCGGGCGCCACAAATTTTGCCCATTGGGAACCTGCATTTTGAACATCCGAAGCGGCCGGTTCGTTGGGTTCTAGGGTGGAGTTGCAAAAACCAAAAGTATAGGTTGTATTTAATCCGAGTTGTGTGGCATTGCAAACGTTATCCGGAAGGTAGTTGACCACCAATGGCAATCTTTCCACCTGTAGGTTGATTTTATACACTTGCGCACATCCGGGGTCGTTGCTGTTGGCTTGAAAAGAATAGTTTAATATTCCTACGGCAGCAGGGACAGGCATGGTCACATTTTGGGAACCCGTGGAACCATCGTTTAATCCCAATACGTCGTAATTTCCAACATCGTCGTTGTCATACGCTTCCCAACTTAGGTTGATGCTGGAAGGAACGTCGTTCGCACAAAGGTAGTTGTGGTCGAAAAACAACCCGTTGTTCGGAGAAAAAGTCCCTCCAGGCGCTGTCATCGTGTAAGGACCGTTGTCGTTGTTTTTATAGGCGTAGTTAAAACCGAAAATCCCAAACAACGCAGGGTTGTTATTGGTTAATCCTACGGTATTGTCGGTTCCGGTAAACTCCCATACATAATCTGAGTTCCCAAGAAAAAGTCCATCGCAATCCACATTGGATAGGGTTTGAACACTGAGTACCTTCACCTGAATGATGGCCTGGGAAAAAATAAGGGTCGGGAATAGGGCTAAAGCGAGTAGTAGATTCTTCATAGGCATGTTTAGGGGCGCACCAAGTTACAAAAAACCATTAAATCTCAAGAGGTTAAATTTCTATGCGTGAGAATCAGGGGCTAAGTATATAGGTGAAAGAAATCTTTTGTTTTCGCATATTCCTGTTCTATGTTAAATTTCTTCGTGCTTCGCTTCAAATTCCTTGTTTGACCGGAATGAAGTTGCGAAAATTACTTGTGTCGAAACCAACAATCCTGGCGTTCCTGTTCGTAGCTTTTAAAAACGGTATTCACAGGTGCACCATGAATTAACTGGCTATTAAATTGGGTTCTTGCCAAATAGTTAAACGCACCCATATCACCCGTAAAAGCCGTTTGGTTGTCGTTGTTAGCATTTGCGTGAATGGCGCATAACTTTTGAATGAAATCAAAGAAAATTTGCGCTTTACCCCCTATGATTCCACAGTTTAAAAGGGTTTCATTTGCAAACGTATCCTCGTATTCGGCAAAATCGACAATGTTTTTACGGAGGTTGGCAGAATGGTCCATCATCCAATCATCATTGAGTGTTTTGGGCTCGTCTCCACAAAATATAGCGTTTGGGTTTTCAATAAAAAAGGGATCAACAAAGGGATTGGTAACCAACGTAACATCGGTGATGTCGGTCACGAAAATGTGATTGAAGAACTGGATGTGCTGTTGTAGAAAATCATTGTACACAAAATAGCGGAAGACATTCGGGTTGAATTGGCGATTGTAGGCAATTTTAAAAAATGAAATGTACTCGCTTGTGAATTTTTCACAGGTTTCTACACTGAAGTTGTTGTGAAAAATCACCCCTTGTAAACCTTGTTTCGAAACGGATTCCGCCCAATCGCGCACCAAATCATATTGATCATCGCCTAGCGTTGTATTGCGATTGACATCATAAATACCCGTTATGTGGCAGGCCATGACCACGTCGGTGTTTGGAAGAAAGCGGTGAACTTCGAAAGCCATAAATTATGAATGGGTCAAATTCTCTTTTTTCATCGTCGCGCAAATGCTGTTCGGAATGTTCCGGTGGTAGACATACGTTCGGAGGTCTACTTTTTTTACATTAAACAGCGTATTTGCTCTTTCATAGAAATCAGCATCTGCGGCGAAGCCACTTTTGAAAGACAGGCTTGAAAATACTTTTTTACGGCCGAACAGTGTGCCAAAGAGAACCGTTTCATCCAAATGGATGAGTTTAGTGAGGTCATCCTTATCGGGGACATAATAATCGTCGTTGCTATCCACAATGGTTTCCGTTGTAGAACAAATTAAATCTACATCTGCCACCTCTTTTAGACAAGCGCTTAAATGATGTGGTTTATATTCGTCGTCGCCATCAAGGATGGTGATGAAGGTTCCTGAACTGATCAATACACCGCGGTTCATTGCTTCTGACTGTCCATGATTCCGTTGACGGATGTAGACAATTTTATCCTCGTATTTCTCAACGTATTGCAACATAGCGTTGCGGTCATTGTCTTTGCTGCCATCATCGATAACAATGAGCTCGAAATCTTGAAAATCCTGACACATGACAGAATCAATTGCTCTTTTGATGTAACTAAAATCGGTATTGTAAACAGCCATTAGCACCGAAATCTTTACTTGTTCTATCATCGTTTTTTGTTCTAAGCGTCGTTGCGCAGAAATGAAAACCTTAAAGTTTCTTTGGTTTACATTGCATTCTTTTGCAAACGAAAGCTATTTTGGCGTGCAAGTAACTCATTTTTCATTTAACTAAGGTCAAGATGATGTTATTTTATTGATACTGGCGACGCCTTAAGAACTTGTAAAAACAATTTGTCAGATGGGCTTTATTTTTACAATAGGTTCTTCAAATCCATTCGTGAAGGATTCTTGTTAATATTATCGATTGGCTTTCATCATTTTTAAATGCGCTTCAGAATCAAAATCTTCGGCTATACCACTGTCTATCCCTTCAGCTATTGCAAGACGCAAAGCAGTAATTTTCTGTTCCTCTTCTTCAAGTAGTCTCAATCCAGCACGAACTGCTTCACTTGCATTTTTGTACCGCCCTTCTTTTAAAATACTTTGTATAAATTGATCAAAATAACTACCCAAGGTAATCGATGTGTTTTTACTCATAACCATTAATTTTAGGTAATATACCAAATATTGGTATTTTTTCGATGTATATTTTGGAATTTTTTCGTCTCGATGTATTACCGCTAACGTTTGGTCCTTGGCGATGGTAGGGCTTAAAAGATTCCAAGTTTAATGCACTGCCAATAAAGAAAAAAGGGCGAGAGTTCAATGAAGCACTTCCGCCCTGCTATTGCTAATGCGATGTTATGTCCTGGTTTTAATACAGCAAGCTTTTTTTCGAAGCGTTTTTCCACCCCGCGTAAGCTTGATTGTCAACGAAGAATATTTTTAAATCTGCATATGCTTGGTTACTAACAAAAAAGATTTTTTTATCGGCATAGGCTTGATTGTCTACGAAAAACCATTTACCGTCATTTTTTCCAGCATAGGCTTGGTTAGATACTTTATAAACCAATAAATCTGCATAGGCTTGGTTGTCAACAACGAATACTTTTACATCAGCATAGGCTTGATTCGATACACTAAAGATTTTTTGTGCATTTGCTACGCCGAATGTTAACGACATAGTGAAGATTAGAATTAACTTTTTCATTTAATTTATTTTTTTGTCTAAATTATAATATTTAATACAAGGCACCTCATTAATTTAGGGTGGATAGGTGAATTCCTTAATTTTCGGTTAAATTGAAAATGGTGGTTGTCTCTGCTTTAAAGTTTATGCTCAGCACGATCATTCCCCTGCGACGCCTCTTTAGTCGTTGTACATAAAGCCATGAAAAGGAAGCTCTTTTGCCTCGCGTGTGGTCTTGTCCACATAATGCATAAACCATTCCCCATTCCTTAAGGTGATCGTCAAAATAAAATCTTGTTCAACCCTATTACCCTCGTTGGATACTGGTGGGTGTAACTTGGCGCAATTGTCTAATTGAATGTGGTCAGGCGCGACCTTTAACGTGCCCTTAAACTTTTTCGAATTTAATACACGTTCTCCCCTGATTGTCTTGTTTTCTTGTCCAACAAAAGGCGGACTTGGAAATTCATGTTCACTTTCTATGATTAGCTCAGCGGTTTTGCCATTTTTTTCGCTGAAAGATTGGACCATCACCATCGGTAGCTTTTCGCTCATTGTTTACTCAATTAATTATCACGAATTCTTTTTCGTTCTGAAATCAACCATCGGATGGCTAATTGTTTTTACCTTCCTTCTTGCCTTTCAAAACAAGGTGAAACTAATGGAAATCATTCGCGAGACCATAAGAATTTAGGGTGAATAGGGGAACTCCCGTAATTTTAGCGTATTAAATAGGGTTGGAAAGGCTACGTTGGTTATGCAAGTACTCTTGTATGCCTATCGAATCAAGGTGATGTGCCCCGTGATGCGGTGTGTTTTGGTCTCGTTGTCGGTCCAGTCTAAGACAAAAGTATAGACGCCCATTGGACATTCGTTGCCAGCGTAGGTTCCGTCCCAAGGTGCCCCTGAGGTGGTGAAAATCTTTTCTCCCCATCGGTTGAATATGTAGCACGTATAGGCTTTCAAGTTTTGAATAACGGGGTACCACAAATCGTTGGTTCCGTCGTTGTCCGGCGTGAAGGAATTGGGCGCGTAAATGGTCAAAAGGCTGCAATCCAAGAAGTACAAGTCCAATAGAATCGTTGAATCACATCCATTGTCTGCCACCATGGGACGGATGTAGCTTCCGCTGGCGAAGAGGGTGTCAATCCCAAAAACATAGGAACTTCCAATGCATGCCGTGTCGTACAATTGGGTTTCATACGCACCGTTCAAAAACAAACTCAATACATTGATCGAATCACACCCGTTTACCGTGGTTGTGGTGTCAAAGTACACGCCTTCGTTGGTGTAGGTATTTCCGTTAAAAGTATATGAATTCCCTTCGCACAAATGAACTTCTTGGTTGACAACAATCGGCAATACCACAAAAACACTGGTTGTAACAATGCTGTCACATCCATGCACACTGGAAATTGTATCGATGTATTGTCCATTCGCACTGTATGAAATTCCATTTGAAGTCACCGTTTCTCCTTCACACAACGTAAACTGCTGAAAACCATAACTTGGGTTTGGATGGAATCCCAAGGTGGTAAATTGGATGGAGTCACAGCCCATGGTCGAGGTCAAAGAATCCAAATATACGCCTGCTGAAGATTGCATCTGTCCTCCCAACATTACGCTGTCCCCTTGGCAAATCATGAGGGAAACATTCGTTTGCGTGGGTGTACACGGGTTGTTGCAGCCTGTAGCGTCGAAGGTTAAGGTAATTGGACATGGACTGTCGGGAATGTTAACGGTGTAATACCCTGGAATGGCTGCGGTATAGCTGAAATTTTGACCTGGATTTACCGTGCCTGAAAAAACGGTGTTGCCAAGTGGATTCACAATGTTGAAGGGGTACGGTTGATTCAAATAACCTGAAACACCTCCTGTAAGTGAGAAAATCAGGGTGCAGTTTTGATTGTTGTAGGTTGAATTCGCTGCAAGCGGTTGAAGGTACACAATGGGAACTCCATTTTCCACGGTTGTGGTTTGGCAGTCAAAAGCCCCCCAATTGTTGGGAACATCACCCGCTGGCGACAAATAATACACCGTATTATACAATGGATTTCCAAAGGTTCCAGAGCCATTACTTACATGGATGAAAGAGGATCCAGGGGTTTGCAACGAGTCGATGAATGTAAAACCTGAATTGTATACCGGATCGGGCGCGAGAGGGTAGGAGTGCACCACGTAACCTGGACTTAAACAAGAAGGAAGGTTTGCCGTTGAATTCCCAATTCCATCCAATAAAATCGAAGGTTGAAAGGTATTTCCGTAGCAAATCAGGGCTGTGTCGCCTACCAAAACATCTGCATAAACCCCATTGGAAACGTTTACGGCAACATCACCGGCATCGCTCTCCAATTCTTGGATGTATTCGATGATGTACTGTCCTTCATCTCCAGGTGAGCCACCATCCAATTGAATGGCATATACTTTTCCAGAATCTAAACAGCACAAGGAGACTTGTTGTCCAGTAAAGGTTGCAGAACCTGAAACAATGGGCGTGATGATTGGGTCATAACGGGTTCCGTTGGTGGTAAAGGTTGCAGGCGCCAAACCACCGTAACAAGAGGTTCCGTTCAACAGTTCGTAAATGTTAAATCGGAGCAAGTTCATTCCAATGTATGCCCTAAGGCTGATTTCCACGGCGCCGGATCCAGGCGCTACGAAGTAATGCCATACCGTTTGATTTGCACAATTCGCAGGACTTGGGTCAATGTTGGGTTCTCCGGCAAGGTATTCTTGGCAAGCCAAAACATTGGTTCCCGCAACGGATTGAAAGGTAGGATTTGCCCCAATGGGGATTACAGGGACCTGATACAGCGGGTTCTGCATGGTAAGGCAAAGAATGTCATTTCCAGGCGGGTTTAGCGTAGGGTCCACCACGCTGGGATCAAAGACCCAAGTTTTAATAGATTGGGAACTCAAAGGTGTAATTGCATCCGAAGGATCTACCATCCCGAAGTATTTATAGCCTGGTTCTAAGCAAGGTGCGTGTACCAAAGCGCTGGGGTCGCCGCCCAGCAATCCATTCGGTCCGCCCTCATCAGAATCGATGAATTTCAAGTTACTGCATAAATAATCCAAAGGAACCCCCGGCGAAAAGGAGGTATCGTATCCAAAAAGAGCAGCGCTTTCGCCATAGAGAATGCTTTGGTAATCGGTTTCGAACTTGATTCTTCCTTGATTGGGCGCAATGAAATTTAACCAAACACTTTCATTCATGGCGGCATTTCCAAGGCCAATGTGGGGATAATCGTAGGCGTGGTATTCGTTGGGGTTTGATGAGTTGTGCACTTGACCTGTTTCTCCTGCACCATTACCGCTGTCAAAGGCACAGCCAAAATTAAGTACCGAAGTAGCTCCGCTGTTTTGTGCCGAAGAAATTTGTGTGGTATTGTACGTCACTGTGTTGGATAGGCAAGGAATGTCGATTAAATCGGGTGGACCACCGCCTAAGCCATTAACGCGAAGCTGAAAATACCCATTGCTGTTTGGGTTGTCAGCACAAATTTGAATGTAGTAGGTTTGTCCCGGAATGAGTTTTTGGTAAGAGATTAAAGGAATGGGATTGCAGGCGTCAAAAGTGATTTCTGCTTCGGGATCGATGTTTAAAAAATCTATGCCATCGGAAAAATCAATGTTGGAAAGGTATTCAAATTCATTTTTTACCAATGCCCCTGTTACGGCATGGATACCGTCGGTACAGTTTCCTCCATCCGCTGCATGGTAAATTTGGAAGTAGGTACCGATTTGTGTACCCGCTAAATCTGAAGAAATATATACAGACCCTGAGGCTGGCGCTACAAATTTCGCCCAGTTTGAACCGGCATTTTGAATGTCGTTGGCGGTAGGTTCATTGGGTTCCAGGGTAGCAGGACACCAACCGAAAGTATAGGTGGTATTCAACGCAAGTGGGTTTGCACTGCAAATGTTGTCTTGTAAGAAGCTTACCACGATTGGAATGCGGTCAACCCGCAGTTGGATGGTGTAGGTTTGTGGGCAACCTGGGTCTACTGAATTGGCTGTGAACGTGTATGTCAAAGAGCCCGCTGCTGCGGGAACAGGCATCACGGCATTTTGAGCGTTTGTTTGTCCGTCGTTTAATCCAAGAATGTCATAATTTCCAACGTCGTCATTTTCGTAAGCTTCCCAAGAAAGATTGATTTGGGTGGGAACGTTGGTCGGGCATAAATAATCGTGGTCAAAAAACAATCCACTGTTGGGAGAAAAGGTTCCTCCGGGCGATGTCATGGTATAAGGACCGTTGTCGTTGTTTTTGTAGGCGTAGTTAAATCCGAAAATCCCAAACAAAGCGGGGTTGTTGTTGGAATAACCTACGGAATTGTCGGTTCCGGTGAATTCCCAAACATAGTCTGAATTTCCTGAGAAAAAACCATCGCAATCTTGGTAAATGCCTGTTTGTACGGAAAGTACAGTAACGCGTATGGTTGCTTGCGTCCAAGCACTGAAACTGAGTGCAAAACTTAGGAAGGTAAGAAGGTAGGTTCTAGGCGTCAGCATGTCAGTTTTCGGTTACTCAGAGGAGCATCGAAACTGGATTTTCCATGTAGTTCTTAAAGGTTTGTAAAAATGCAGATCCTGTTGCGCCATCTACGACCCTGTGATCGCAAGACAAGGTAACTTTCATTACATTTCCTGGTACAATTGCCCCATTTTTTACTACCGGAATTTCTTTAATACCCCCGACGGCTAAGATACAACTATCGGGTGGATTGACAATGGCTGTAAAGGATTCAATCCCGAACATTCCTAAATTTGAAATCGTAAAGGTGTTGCCTTCCCAATCGGAGGGTTGAAGCTTTTTATCCTTCGCTTTTCCTGCCAAATCTTTTACTTCTTTTGAAATTTGCATGAGTCCTTTTCCATCCGCAAAGCGAATCACAGGGACCAACAATCCATCTTCTACAGCTACGGCAACGCCGACATGAACGTGGTTGTTTCTTCGGATGACATCACCAAGCCAAGATGAATTAACGGCAGTGTGTTTTTTAAGTGACATTGCAACGGCTTTGATGACCATGTCGTTAAAGGAAACTTTCACTCCTTCCATGGCATTCAAGGATTTTCTTGAAGCAATGGCCTGGTCCATATCGATGTCCAAGGTCAAGTAGAAGTGAGGTGCTGTAAATTTACTTTCTGCCAATCTTCGTGCAATGGTTTTACGCATCTGACTGATGGGTTCATCTGTGTAAGATTCCGTTCCTGCAGGAGCGGCATTGGAAGGAAGAATGGTATTTCCTGTTGGGTGCGGAGAATAGTGGTCAATGTCTCTCTTTACCACACGTCCATTTTCACCGCTACCAGCGATGTACTGAAGGTCGATGCCTTTCTCTGTGGCCATTTTTTTCGCCAGCGGCGATGCTAAAATTCTTTCATCAGAAGCAACCATTTGTTTTCCGTTGTTTACAGCTGCGTTGGCTTGGGCAACGACAGGCGTCGGAGTAGCTACAGGTGCAGCAGTTGGGGTTGTTTCTGTGGCAACAGGCGTTGTGGCAGCAGGGGCGCTTTCATTTTGAAGAAGGGCTGAAACGTCTTCGCCGTGGTTTCCAATGATCGCAAGAATGGCGTTTACGGGCGCTCCTTTTCCCGTTTCAATTCCTATGTGAAGCAATTCTCCATCAAAAAAAGATTCGAATTCCATGGTGGCTTTGTCGGTTTCAATTTCCGCCAATAATTCACCTGATTTTACTGAATCTCCCACTTTCTTATGCCATGCAGCCACCACACCTTCGGTCATGGTATCGCTTAACTTGGGCATGTAAATAATTTCCGCCATGGTTAGGTAATTTTAATATTCTTTAATGTAAGGATAATCGCTTTGAACATAAACATCTTCGTACAATGCTTCAGGCGCTGGGTAAGGTGAATTTTCTGCAAAGACAACGCTTTCATCTACTTCATTTTTAACCCATGCACTGATTTCCTCTAATTCTTTCTCGTTCAGCCACTTGTTTTTTTGGATGACTTCAAGTACATGGTCAATCGGGTCATTGTCCATCCAGTCATTTACTTCATCTTTGGTTCTGTATTTTTGAGGGTCAGACATCGAGTGTCCTTTGTAACGGTAGGTTCTGATGTCCAAAAGGGTAGGGCCGTCTCCCCGTCTTGCGCGGTCCGCTGCTTCTGAAATGGCATTGTGAACATCTTCAGGGCGCATGCCATTAACTATTTTTGAAGGCATTTCGTATGAAAGTCCAATTTTTGACAAGTCGGTGACATTTGTGGTGCGTTCTACGCTTGTTCCCATTGCATAGTTGTTGTTTTCAATGATGTAAATCACTGGTAATTTCCAAAGCATGGCCATGTTAAAAGTCTCATGCAATGCACCTTGTCGAACAGCTCCATCTCCCATTGAAACAATGGCGACGTTATCAGTTCCATTGTATTGTTCGGCAAATGCAACGCCGGTACCCATGGGAATTTGAGCACCTACGATGCCATGTCCACCCATAAAATTCTTTTCCTTGTCAAAAAAGTGCATCGATCCACCTTTTCCTTTCGAGCATCCTGTGGTGCGACCATACAATTCAGCCATCAATCTTCTTGGGTCGGTTCCCAATGCAATCGGATGTGCGTGGTCTCTGTATGCGGTCATGTGTTTATCGGTTGGGCGTACCGCACTTGCGGTACCTACAGCGATGGCTTCTTGACCAATGTAAAGGTGACAAAAGCCTCCAAATTTTTGTTGAATGTAAAGTTGACCGGTTTTTTCTTCGAATTTTCGAATCAACAACATGTCTGTGTACCATTTAACATAGGTTTCTTTGGTAAATGTACCTGTGGTGTTTTTGGATGTAGCTTTACTCGCTCCGGCTGTAGTTTTGACTGCCATGGTTCAATTATTTGAATACAAATATAAGAAGTAATCTATTAATAAAACCAAAGAATCAACGGCTTTAAGATGAAGTGAATTTGCGTTTCGTCGCTCGGTAAATCAAGAGGATTCCGATGACAACGAAGGGGATGCTGAGCATTTGCCCGGTATTTAACATCAACTCCGCGTCCCTTGCGGTTTGTCCCTCTTTTAAAAATTCAATTAGAAACCTAAAACCAAAAATGAGCAAAAGGAAAACACCGAAAATATAACCCTCTTGCTTCCACTTGTCTTTTCTCCAATATAAGAATAACAAGACACCGAAGGAAATGAAATAACAGATGGCTTCATACAATTGAGCCGGATGCCTTACCGGAATTTCTGACCAATCGCACAGGTATTGTCCATTGCTGAAATTCAAGCAGTCGTGGTGTAAGAAACGAAATCCCCATGGCACATCGGTAATGTATCCTACCATTTCGTGATTCACAAGGTTTCCTAAGCGGATAAATGCACCTGCAATGGCAATGGGTGCTGCAATCCTGTCCAAAATCCATAGGTATGGTTTTTTGACCGTCTTTTTAGAGAAATACCAAAGGGCGAAGAGAATTACAATTGCAGCGCCATGGCTCGCAAGTCCCCCTTCCCAAATTTTAACGATTTCCCATGGATGAGAGAAGTAACCGTCTTCACCCCAATAAGGTCCGTAAAAAAATACATGTCCTAAACGTGCTCCGATGACGGTAGCAGGGACCATGTACATCACCAATTTATCCAATAAATCGTTGGAAATATTTTCTCGTTTAAACATTGCGCGGATAACGAAATAACCAAGAATCATCCCGGAAACAAATAGGAGGCCGTACCAGTTTGGGGTGCGGTAGCCAGGAATGATTTCTGCGTCAAAAGACCAATTGATTGCGAATAACACTTGTATGGGTTTGAATTGAATCCAAAGATAAAATTTTATCCCTTTGCTTTAAATTTTATATTCGTAGATCTTCCTTTTTTGAAAACGAGGTTGCTTTTGCTGACTTTTTTGCGGATTTCTTTTTGCGCATCCAAGGGAAGTTTTTTAATGTCCTTGCATTCGTCAGAACAACAATTCCCCATTTCATGTTTACATTGCTCGCATTGAATGAAAAGGAGATGACAGCCTTCAAAAGCACAATTGGTGTGTTCATCGCAGGGCGCGCCACATTGATGGCAAACACTGATGATGTCAGGTGAAATTCTTTCGGAACGCCGTTCGTCAAACACAAAATTCTTTCCAACGAACTTATTGGGGATCCCTTGATTTTTACAATCGTTGGCATATTTGATGATCCCACCATCCAATTGGTACACGTTTTTAAAACCCTTGTGTTTAAACCAAGCGGATGCTTTTTCACATCGCACGCCACCAGTGCAATACATGATTACATTTTTGTCCTCGTTTCCTTTTAGAATTTCGGATTCAATTACGGGGAGTGATTCGCGA
>Ga0209400_1001315_pt1 | contig 20104 bp, 19 predicted proteins | sample M_130807_EF_Meta_FD_187313 | JGI IMG/M metagenome (GOLD analysis project Ga0209400, IMG submission 187313) | Freshwater microbial communities from Lake Montjoie, Canada to study carbon cycling - M_130807_EF_MetaG (SPAdes) (version 2) | ecosystem: Environmental > Aquatic > Freshwater > Lake... | reverse complement strand
TGCCATTGCATCGTTTGATGGCAAATCAAGCATTAGTAGGTGTTGCACACGAATTAAAAATTAAGGGAATTGATGAACTTTATTCGGCTGTGGGCGAAGGAAAAGTTAGTGCTCAAAGCGTGGTTTCTAAATTATTACAACTGCATGGTGGGGAAGAAGGGGCATCAGAAGACCTTGCTGAAGCAATAGCACCTAGCAGAGTTAGAAGAAGTGGTTCAACTACTAATTCACCAAACGTAAACGTTAAAGGAATTGACGATGTCTATACCCGTTTAAGTAGATGTTGTACACCAGTTCCAGGAGATGAAATATTTGGTTACATAACAAAAGGTGAAGGGGTATCAATTCATCGAATTGATTGCACTAACGCACTGGATCTACAGAAAGAAAACGAACGAATTGTTGAGACGACCTGGCCTGAATCTGCCACAGGAATTTATCTAGTTAATATTCAAGTTGAAGCACTTGATCGAAATGGACTGTTATCGGATGTCACCAGAACCTTGTCTGAGCACCACGTAAATATTTTGAGTGCCTCAGTTTCAACTTCAAGAGACAGAATTGCTCTTTCTAGGTTTGCATTTGAAATGGCTGATCCAAAACATCTGGGAAGTGTTTTGACAGCAGTAAAAAATATTGCGGGAGTTTACGACGTTTATCGCGTTTAGCGAGTGAAATCAGCCAAAGTAACTTTTGTGGCTTCTAGCAACATTTTTTGACTCTCAATTGTTGCTGAAAGTGATTCAGCTTTCTTTGTGTCACCTTTAGCGATTGCGGCATCACGTTCTTTTTCAGTTTTTACAAGTTTGGCTTCTAGTAGTTCCATAGTTGATTGAGCACGAGCACTTTTTGCAGGATCGGTTCTGTTTAATTCATTCTTTTCAGCATTTCGAATTGCTTCTTCAACTGATTTAAGTCTTGATTCAATTTTTTCTTTATCCTTGCGCGGAACATGACCAATCTTGCTCCACTCTTCTTGAATAGGCTTCAAAGCTTGACGAGCAGATTTGATATCTGTGATGGGAAGAATTTTTTCAGCCTTTTCAGCTAATACTTTTTTGGCATCAAGATTTTTGGTGTGCTCTTCATCCATTACAGATAAAGCCGCAGTTCGGGCAGCAAAAAAAACATCTTGGGCGAGTTTGAATTCTTTCCAGAGTTTTTGTTCTTCTTTTCTTTCTAAAATTGGGGCTGTTTTCCATTTAGCCATCAAATTTCTAAATTTATTAGCTGTATCAGTCCAGTCCTTTGATTCAGCAATTGCTTTTGCTTGAGTAACGATTTCAGATTTAACTTTATTTGCTTCTTTTCGACCTGCTTCAAGAGTTGAGAAATATTGTCTTCTGGTCTTATCGAAGCCAGATCTTGCAGTACTAAATCTCTTCCAGAGAGCCTGTTCTTCTGATTTTACGCCGTGGGGAAGTTTCTTCCACTCTTCTACTATTTCTTTGAATCTTTGAGTTGTTACTTTCCATTGCTTAGAACTAACAAGTTTTTCTGCTTCTTCAACAAGTTGCTTTCTTTTTTCCATTGCCTTTTCTTTAGCAATGGCTTTAGCTGCTGAAAATTCAGCTTTCTTAACAGCTGCTATTACTTGCAATTCTTCGATTTTGGTTGAAAGTATGGATAAATCTCCAACGAAAGTTGGGTTCTCAAGATTAGTTTTTACTCTCTCAATTAGTTTGAAAGCAGTTTCAGCATTTCCTTTGCCTTCTTTAAGTCTTTGTAAAGTCAGAGATATTTCATTTTCAATTTCATGAAATTTGCGAATATAAAAAGTTAAACCATCATTTGGATCGCCAGCAGCCCATTGGCCAACTTGTTTTTCAGATCCGTCAGGCATTTTTACTAAAACGGTGCCATCATTTTCAACGCGACCGTAATCGGTTGAACTAGTACTGGTGGTCATCGGGCTAGTTTGCTTCTTTCTGGAAAGTGTCTAACTAATTGTTACTTTTGTAGATTCAATCGTTACGCCCGTGACCGGTGCACCATCGGTACCCCCGTCAACCACGCCAGCACTTGCAATTGTCTTCAAAATATCTAAACCGCTGGTGATGCTGCCCCAGATCGTGTAATCGGGGCCCAGAGTTGTGTCTTGGTAAACCAAAAAGAATTGGGAGCCAGAAGTTCCAGGTCCAGCGTTTGCCATTGCCACAGTTCCAGCTGGATAGTTATTTTCTGTTGGTTGCGGAAGATTTTCATCGGGAATATTAAATCCAGGTCCACCAGTTCCTGTGCCAGTTGGATCTCCGCACTGCAATACATAAATTCCTTCAGTTGTTAAACGATGACAAATTGTGTTATCAAAATAATTTTTTTGAGCAAGGGCTGCAATTGCATTAACTGTTAGGGGAGCAAGTGATGGAGTTGTTTCAATGACAATTTCACCTTGATTAGTAGTGAAAGTAATGCTTGCTTTATTTGATTCGATAATGCCAGCATTTGGTAATTCAACTGCAGGTGCTGCTTCAGGTGTTGGTTCTTGAGGTGTTGTTTGTCCGCCAAGTCCTAATATCACTGAACCAATAATTATTGCTAAAGCAGTAATGAGAGCAACATAAACTGTTGACTTTTTGGTTGTGTTGGAACGATCTTGGTTAGACATTGTTACCTTTCAATTGCAAATTAGGGCTTATTTCGATTAGTTAAAGTCTAGGCTGTAAGCCGGTGCGGAATTAATCCGAGTAGAGGATTGAATAAGTAAATGCTGATTAAGTCATTTCCTGCAGGACCTTGGGCGACAAATTGCTATTTAGTAGCCAATGAAGCAAATTCTGAATGCATCATCATCGACCCAGGATTTGAATCCCTATCAGGGATAAAAAGAATTGCTGAGCAATTTGGACTTCATCCAGTTGCAACATTGTTAACTCATGGACACATGGATCATGTTTGGTCAGTTGTGCCACTTTGTAAAGAACACAACATTGCTGCTTATTTACATTCAGATGATGAATGGATGGTTAATGAACCAGAGAAAGCTTATTCAAAAGGTGGCTGGCAAGAGATAGTAAATATGGCAGGTGGAATTCCTGATTATCGACCAGATGATTTAAAACTTATGAAAGAAAATAGAACTCTTGATTTGGCTGGAATAAAAATTAAGACTCACCATGCTCCAGGCCACACGGAAGGCTCAACGGTTTTCGAGACAGGAAATCATTTGTTCTCAGGTGACGTTTTATTCAACAGAGGAATTGGTCGAACCGATTTACCGGGAGGTAATGCCAGCGCCATGGATCACACTTTGGCAAATGTAATTCTTAAGTTTCCTGATGCAATGAGCGTTTATCCAGGACACGGACCGTCGACAACAATCCAAGATGAGCGCACAAGTAACCCTTACCTGCGACACTTGGTTTAGTAAATTTAAATAAGGAGTAGGTCAAAGTGGCGGGTCAGTTTCAAGCACCTAAAGGTGTTCCTGATTATTTTCCACCGCGCTCAAATTCATTTTTAGCTGTTCAAAATGCAATTGGTAATGCTGCAGCTTTAGCAGGTTATGGTTACGTTGAATTGCCAATTTTTGAAGATGTAAATCTTTTTGTTAGAGGAATTGGTGAATCAACAGATGTTGTTAGTAAAGAAATGTATGTATTTGAAGATCGAGGTGGACGAACTCTTGCTTTAAGACCAGAAGGAACAGCTGGTGTGGCACGTGTAGTAATTGAACATGGATTAGATCGCGGACAACTTCCCGTAAAACTTTGGTACAAAGGACCATTTTTTAGAGCAGAAAGACCACAACAAGGAAGATATCGACAATTTCAACAAGTTGGTATTGAAGCAATTGGTGCACCAGATCCAGCATTAGATGTAGAAGTAATAAGTGTTGCCGATGATGCTTTTAGATCTCTGGGCTTAAGAAACTTCAAACTTTTACTTACTTCTCTAGGTTGTGCAAATTGTCGACCAAAATATCGAGAAAAACTCTCAGACTATTTATCAAAACTAGATCTAGATGAAGAAACCAAAAATAGAGCCAAATTAAATCCTTTGCGGGTACTTGACGATAAGCGTCCAGAAGTTCAGAAACAACTAAATAGTGCACCCTTAATTATTAATAAATTGTGTAGTGAATGTTCTAGTTATCACAAAGAAGTAGAGGATTTACTTAAAGCAACAGATGTTGCCTTTACTCCGGCACCAAGACTTGTTAGAGGTCTTGATTACTACACCAGAACTACTTTTGAATTTGATCATCCAGAATTAGGTGCACAATCTGGAATTGGTGGTGGAGGTCGCTACGACGGTCTCATGGCTTCTTTGGGTGGACAAGATCTAAGCGGTATTGGTTTTGGAATTGGAACAGATAGAACTTTGATGGCTTGCGAAGCTGAAAACTTAATGGTGGGAGATCAATCTTTAGTTGATGTTTTTATTGTGCCAATTGGCGACAAAGCTCATTCCTTAGCAGTTTCACTATTACAACAAATTAGATCAGCAGATTTAAGAGCAGACATGGCTTATGGAGATCGTGGACTAAAGGGTGCGATGAAGGCAGCCGATAAGAGCGGTGCGAAATTTGCCGTCGTGATTGGCGATGAAGAAGTAAGCAGTGCCCAGGTTCAGATAAAGAATTTAGGGGATTCTTCTCAAAACCAAGTCGCATTAGGTGACATGGTTGCTCACTTGATTCAAGCGATACGACAGACTGAGAACTAATAAATAAGTAAGTAATTTTTGGGTTTAAAAAGGGACGTAAATTAAGTGTTAAGAACACATGTAGCTGATGCACTTCGAGCAATTGATGCTGAAGTAAAAGTTACCCTTGCCGGTTGGGTGGGAAATCGTCGCGACCACGGTGGTGTTGCATTTATTGATTTAAGAGATGCTTCAGGAATTGTGCAAGTAGTAGTTCATGACGAAAAATTAGCTCATGATTTAAAACCAGAAACTTGTGTACAAATAAAAGGACAAGTAAAGCGTCGTCCAGCTGGAAATGAAAACAAAGATTTACCAACTGGAGAAATTGAAGTTTTTGCAAGTGAAGTAAATGTCTTATCTCAATCTCAAGCGCTACCTTTTCAAATTGATAAAGAAGTTGATGTTAACGAGGAAGCTCGACTTAAATATCGATATCTTGATTTAAGACGCCCAGGAGGTCCAGGGTCTGCTTTAAGAATTAGAAGCAAAGTAAGTCAATACGCAAGAGATGTTTTATTGAATGATGACTTTATTGAAATTGAAACTCCAACTCTTACTCGTTCAACTCCAGAAGGTGCAAGAGATTTTCTAGTTCCAGTAAGACTGCAACCTGGTTCTTGGTATGCGTTGCCGCAATCTCCTCAATTGTTTAAACAATTATTGATGGTGGGCGGAATGGAAAGATATTTCCAAATTGCACGCTGTTATCGAGACGAAGACTTCAGAGCAGATCGTCAACCCGAATTTACGCAACTTGATATTGAAATGTCTTTCGTTGATCAAGAAGACATTATTAAGGTTGGCGAAAAAGTAATTAAGACATTGTGGTCTGAAATATTAGGACATGAAATAGGAGTAATTCCAAGAATTACTTATCACGAAGCAATGAGAAAATATGGTTCTGATAAACCAGATCTAAGATTTGATCTTGAGTTAATTGATTTAACTCAATACTTTAAAAACACACCATTTAGAGTTTTCCAAGCAGACCATGTTGGGGCTGTGTTAATGCCAGGTGGGGCAAGTACACCTCGAAAACAATTTGATGCGTGGCAAGAGTGGGCAAAGCAACGTGGAGCAAAAGGTTTAGCTTACGCAGTGTTTTCTGAAGACGGCGAAATTGCTGGTCCAGTTGCTAAAAACTTAAGTGATGAAGAACGAAATGGTTTGATGAATGCTGTTGGTGCAAAAACTGGTGACGCAGTTTTCTTTGCTGCAGGTTCAAGAAGTGAAGCTCTAGCTTTGCTAGGTGCAGCAAGATTAGAAATTGGTCAAAAACTTGGATTGATTAATGAAAAAGAATGGAATTTTGTTTGGGTAGTTGATGCACCAATATTTGAACAAGTAACCAATGATCAAGGTCAACTTGTGTGGACTGCAGTTCATCATCCATTTACTTCACCAAATGCAGAATCTCTTGCAACTTTTGTTAAAGATCCAGGTTCAGCACTTGCTTGGGCATATGACTTAGTTTTGAATGGAAACGAAATAGGTGGAGGATCTGTTCGAATTCATAGGGCAGATGTGCAAAAAGAAGTGTTTAGAATTTTAGGAATTAGTGATGAAGAAGCTCAAGATAAATTTGGTTTTCTTCTCGAAGCATTTAAGTACGGACCACCACCTCATGCAGGAATTGCATTTGGTTGGGATCGCGTTGTGATGTTATTAACCGGTGCTACCAGCATTAGAGATGTGATTGCATTTCCAAAAAGTGGTGGTGGACAAGATCCACTTACTGGTGCTCCAACACCTATTACTCCAGCGCAACGAAAAGAAGCTGGCATAGATTTCAAACCTGAAAAATAATTATGGATGATGCGCTGTTTGACGCTGAACCTATAGAAATCCCTGCTAATAACAAATTTGTAACCGCTCCTTTAGCAGCACGAATGCGTCCTAGTTCTTTAGATGAAGTAGTTGGCCAACCTCAAGTTACAAGAGCTGATTCGCCTTTAAGAGGTTTATTAAATCCAGATGATGACAACAAATTAGCTGCCACCTCTTTAATTCTCTGGGGTCCTCCTGGAAGTGGCAAAACAACTTTGGCTCATGTGGTTTCAGTTTCAACTGGTCGATCTTTCGTGGAACTTTCTGCCACCTCAAGTGGAGTAAAAGAAGTTCGTGAAGTAATTGATTTAGCACGCAGAAGATTTGCTAGAGGTGTTGGAACTGTTTTATTTATTGATGAAATTCATAGATTTTCTAAATCTCAACAAGATTCTCTTTTGGCAGGGGTTGAAGAAGGCTGGGTCACATTAGTTGCTGCGACCACTGAAAATCCATCCGTTTCAATTAATTCAGCGCTTATGAGTAGATCTTTAGTTTTACCATTAAATCCACTTAAAGATGAAGATGTAATTGAATTACTTGCTAAAGCATTAACCAGTGAAAAAGGATTAAAGAATAAATACACGTGTGATGAAAAAGCATTAGAACATATTGCTCGCTCCAGCGGCGGAGATGCCAGACGAGGACTAATTGCCTTAGAAACTGCAGCTGGTGTTGCAGATGCTGAGAAAAGATTAGAAATAACTTTGACCGATGCTGAAGTTGCGGTGCAACGAGCAGCACTTCGATATGACAAAGCAGGAGATGAGCATTACAACGTAATTAGTGCGTACATAAAAAGTGTGCGTGGCAGTGACGTTGATGCAGCAATTCATTATTTAGCTCGAATGGTTGAATCGGGTGAAGATCCTAAATTTATTGCCAGGCGTTTAGTAATTCTGGCAAGTGAAGATATTGGTTTAGCTGATCCAAATGCATTAGTAATGGCAGTTTCTGCGATGCAAGCAGCACAACTTGTGGGCTGGCCCGAAGCTCGAATTGTTTTGGCAGAAGCCACTACTTATTTAGCCCTTGCTCCAAAATCTAACTCTGTTTATAACGCGATAAATGAAGCCATTGAAGATGTGAGAAAAGGAAATGCCGGGGCTGTCCCACTTCACTTACGAGATGGTTCTTTGCCAGCTTCTAGAGAAACTGGCGCTGGAAAGGGTTATAAATATGCACATGATTTTGAAGAAGGTGTGGCAAGTCAACAATATTTGCCAGATAACTTGAAGAATAAGACTTACTACAAACCTGGAAGTCGCGGAGCAGAGCAACGCTTTGCCGATTTATGGGAGCGTATTCGTCAGGTACTAAGGTCATCTAAGTAGATAAATAGCAAAGGAAGTTTGAAAAGTGGATTCAGCAGACATTCGTCGCCGATTCCTTGATTTCTTTGAAAAAAATGGGCACACCATTGTGCCATCAGCATCCTTGATCGCAAATGATCCAACACTCTTACTTGTTAACGCTGGAATGGTGCCATTCAAACCATATTTCCTAGGTGAAGCTCCTGCTCCTTACAAGAGAGCAACTTCAGTTCAAAAATGTGTACGAACTTTAGATATTGAAGAAGTTGGTAAAACTACTAGGCACGGTTCATTTTTCCAAATGGCTGGAAACTTTTCCTTTGGTGATTACTTCAAAGAAGGTGCTATCACCATGGCTTGGAAATTGTTAACAAGTGATGTTAAAGATGGTGGTTATGGTTTTGATCCTGAAAAACTTTGGGTAACAATTTATTTAGATGACGAAGAAGCCTATGACATTTGGCGAAACAAAGTAGGAATTCCAGAACACAAAATTCAACGACGAGGTATGGCTGATAACTATTGGTCAATGGGCGTTCCAGGACCATGTGGTCCTTGTTCTGAAATTTATTTTGATCGCGGTCCAGATCACGGCAAAGAAGGTGGACCAATTGCTGACGAGGAACGATATTTAGAAGTTTGGAATTTAGTTTTCATGCAATACAACCGTGGTGAAGGTGGCTCTAAAGATGATTTCCCACTAAATGGAGAATTGCCTGCCAAAAATATTGACACAGGTATGGGGCTTGAAAGAATGGCCGCAATCTTGCAAGGGGTGGACAATATTTATGAAATTGACACCACAAAAATAATTTTAGATAAAGCAACAGAAATTGTTGACGTTAAATATGGTGCTGATAATTCAGCTGATGTTCGTTTAAGAGTCGTGGCAGATCACACCAGAACTGCTGCGTTTCTAATTGGTGATGGCGTAATTCCTGGAAACGAAGGCCGAGGTTATGTTCTTCGTCGCATGATGAGACGTGTTATTAGAAACATGAGAATTCTAGGTGCAGAAAATCCAGTGATGAAAGATTTAATTGAAGCAACCATTAAAGCAATGGGTCCACAATATCCAGAATTAGTGAGTGATAAAAAACGAATTTTAGAAATCGCAATTGGCGAAGAAACCTCATTTGCTCAAACCCTAAAAACAGGAACTCTACTTTTTGAAAATTCAATTGAAGAATTAACCAAGAGCAAATCAAAAGCATTATCTGGTGAAAAAGTATTTGAATTGCACGATACTTATGGTTTTCCTTACGACTTAACTTTAGAAATGGCAACAGAAGCTGGCATCTCAATTGATGCTGAAGGTTTCAAGCGATTGATGTTGGAGCAAAAAAATCGAGCAAAAGCAGACGCCAAAGAAAGAAAACAAGGTTTAGGAGATCTACAGCAATACCGAGCATTAGCTGACTTGGCAGGCATAACTAATTTCACAGGTTACTCAGAAACAAGTAGTGAAGTTAGTCTTAAAGGTTTATTACAAGATGGAAATGTTGCTAAAAGTGTTGCGCAAGGAATTGATGTTGAATTTGTTTTGGATCGCTCACCTTTTTATGCAGAAGGTGGCGGACAATTAGCAGATAGTGGCAAATTAGTACTAAGCAATGGTGCAGAAATTGAAGTTGATGATGTGCAACAACCAGTGCCTGGACTTTATGTTCACCGAGGACGTGTCACAAAAGGTGAAGCAGTCACTGGATTAAACGGTATTGGACAAGTAGATCTTTTAAGAAGAAAAGCAATTTCAAGAGCACACACTGCAACTCATTTAATTCATAAAGCTTTTCGCGAAGCTTTAGGTGAAACCGCAACACAATTAGGTAGTGAGAATTCACCAGGCAGATTACGTTTTGATTTTCCATCACCAAAACCAGTTCCTCAAAGTGTGTTAAATGACGTTGAAGAAAGAGTTAACGAAGTTTTGTTAAGCGATTTAGGGGTGAGTGCTCAATTAATGTCGCAAGATCAAGCTCGCTCAATGGGCGCCATGGCTTTATTTGGTGAAAAATATGGAGACGTTGTTCGAGTAGTAAGTGTTGGTGATTGGGCGCATGAACTTTGCGGTGGAACTCACGCTCAAAGATCAGCTCAACTTGGTGTAATTAAATTCTTAAGTGAACAAAGTATTGGTGCAGGTACTAGAAGAGTTGAAGCACTAGTTGGAACTGATGCTTATCAATTCCTAGCAAGAGAACATCTGATTGTTTCTAATTTACAAGAAATGCTTAAAGGTAAAGCTGAAGAATTACCTGAAAAGGTTTCTTCTCTGATGGATCGATTAAAAGACGCTGAGAAGGAAATAGAGAAATCACGTAAATCTCAACTTTCTGGAAACATTAATGATTACTTGAAAACTGCTCATGATGTAAATGGGATTAAAATTGCAAACTTTTTAGCAGAAGGTGAATTAACTGCAAATGATGTGAGAGAACTTGTAACTAATGTTCGAGGCCAACTTGGAGAAAGTGCCGCAGTAGTAATTGGTGGTGGAATAACTGCTGACAAGGTAAATGTTGTCGTTGCCACAAATGATGCTGCTAGAAAAAAGAATCTCAATGCTGGAGAAATTTTGAACGCAGTGTTGGCAAAACTTGATGGTAAAGGTGGCGGAAAACCAGATATGGCACAAGGTGCTGGAACCAATACAAAAGACGCAAAAAATGTTATCGCCGGTGTCGACAATTTGATTCGGTAGTTGAGATTTTGAGAAAAGGCATTAGATACGCAATTGATTTTGGTGATGCAAGAGTTGGTTTAGCAAAAAGCGATATTGATGGAATATTGGCTGTACCGGTTGCAACAATTGAAAACAATCAAGAATTAATCAAAAAAATTATTGAACATGTAACTGAATCTGGTTGTATGGAAATTTATGTGGGACTGCCAAAACATCTCTCTGGTGCCATTGGTCAAGCTGCCAATAAAGCCATCAATTTTGCACAACAACTTGCAAAGGCTTTGCCAGACGTTTCTATGCGCATGATGGATGAAAGGTTAACCACCACAAGTGCTAGTGCTCGATTGAGTGAAAGTGGAGTCAATACTCGCCAGCAAAAGGGCATGATTGATCAGGTTGCGGCAATAGAATTATTAGAGCAAGCACTTGAATTTGAAAAAAGAAATAATCAAGTCCCAGGAATTGATTTGAAAGAGGTGAAGTAGATGCCATCAATTTTGGATGAATTTAAATCAGAACAAAATCGATATAAGTCTGATCTTCACCCCGCACCATATTTAAGAATTGGTTTAATCACATTTGCAGTCTTGGTAGGAATTGTTATTTACTCCTTTATTCCAAGTGGGGGAATAAAAATTGTTAATGGACCTGGGGGAAGTGGCCCAGTTCAAGTATCAATCGCACCTGGCTCTTCACTAACCGAAATTGGCAAAGTTTTAGCTGATGCTGGAGTAGTTAATAACTATTTAGAATTCGTAAATGCTGCAGGAGATATTCCACAATCAAGTGCTATTGGACCTGGAAAATACAACTTAGTTAAAAGTATGGGTGCTAAGGAATCAATATTTGCGCTTTTAGATCCAGAAAGCAAAGTGAGCATAAAAGTAGTAATTCCTGAAGGTTCAAGATCTAAATATGTCTTCGCCGCCGCTGCACAAGCACTCGGTGTTTCAGTTGGAGATTTTGAATCATTAGCAAAAGATCCTAAAGATTTAGGTTTGCCAGAGTATGCAAAAAATAATGTTGAGGGTTTTCTTTATCCTGCAACATATCGATTTGATGAAGGAGTAAGCCCTAAAGAAGTTCTACAACAGATGATTAAGCGGTTTAACCAAGCTGCAACAGAACAGCAACTTGAAGCAACTGCAAAAGCAAATGGATTAACTCCTTATGACGTCGTAATTATGGCAAGTATTATTGAAAAAGAAGTTGCTCCAGTTGATCAAGCAAAAGCAGCAAGGGTGCTACTTAATCGTTTGGCTGCCCCTATGCGTCTACAACTTGATAGCACACTTAATTATGAATTAGATTCAAACGCAGTGATTTTAACTAGTGAACAACTTCAAGCAGATTCTCCTTACAACACTTACACAAACGATGGTCTTCCACCTGGGCCAATTGCTAACCCATCTGAAGCAGCAATTAATGCTGTACTAAATCCAGAAGAAGGCAATTGGTTGTATTGGGTGACTGTAAATCTTGATACTAAAGAAACAAAATTTGCTACCACAAATAATGAATTCTTAACTCATAAACAAGAATTCTTGAGATGGTATAACCAAAATAAATGAGTAACAAATTTGCTGCAGTAGCTGGTTCTCCAATTGAGCATTCGCTAAGTCCATTAATTCATAAAGCGGGTTATGCGGCTTTAAAAATGGATTGGAATTATGAGAAGTATGAACTAAACGCTTCTACATTCCCAGAATTTGTAAAAAACAGAAGTCAAGACTTGGTTGGAATGTCTTTAACCATGCCACTAAAAGAAGTGGCAATTCAAGTAGCAGATTCAGTAACTGATCTTGCAAAGAAAGTAAATTCAGCAAATACCTTGATTTTTAAAGATGGAAAAATTATGGCCGGAAATACCGATATTTACGGCATTGTCACTGCGTTGCAAACCAACAAACAACTCGATGTTACAAATCCATCAATTATTGGAAGCGGGGCAACTGCAAGATCAGCCGTTGCCGCTTTGAGTCAATTAGGTGCCACAAAAGTGATGCTGTGTGCACGAAATGAAAATACTCTAAATGATTTGAAGAATGTTGCTCAACAATTTAATTTGCAAGTTACTGTTATTTCTTGGAACGAAATTTACAAAGCACTTGCAGCATCCACTGTGATTAGTACTTTGCCAAGTGGATCAATGGATTCATACGCAGCCATGGGCCCAGAAATTCCAGGCTCGTTACTTGATGTTGCTTATTCGCCTTGGCCATCAAAAATTGCTTTGGAATGGATCCTTCGTCGTGGTTTTGTCGTCTCAGGTTTAGAGATGTTGTTACATCAGGCTGTTAGGCAGTTTGAATTAATGACCGGACAAAAAGCACCTGTGAAACAAATGCGGGAGGCGCTTTTTAAGAACTGAGGAAATTTTGACCTGGGAAATACTTATTATCGTCAATACCTCGTTCTTTGCGCTGGTGTTGGCAATTATTGATTTTAAATCAAAAATTTTGCCAAATAAATATGTTCTAGCTCTGACAATAACTTCAATTATCTTAATAGGTTTGGCATCTGACTTTAACTTTGAAAGTATTTTTAGATCTATATATGTTTCATTTTTGATTTTTGTTGCATATTTGATTATGTTTTTTCTTTCGAAAAAAACATTTGGATTAGGAGATGTGAAATATAGTTTCGCCTTAAGTCTTCCCGCCGTATTTCTCTTTGGAATAAGTCAGACCATAAATATGCATGTATCTGCCTTTATTCTGGGAGGAATTGTTGCATTGGTGCTACTGATATCGAAAAAGGTTTCCAAGAATCATGCAATTGCATTTGGTCCGTTCATGTCAGTTTCATATTTTTTGTTTCTTGTGCTTAGTCTCTAGGGGGATTACTAACTCAAAGTCGGTGTAATGAAACAATAAATATATGATTCGATGGCTAACAGCGGGTGAATCCCATGGTCCTGCTTTGGTTGCCACTATTGAAGGTCTTCCAGCAGGTATTGAAGTTACCTCTATTGATATCCAAAATGAATTAGCTCGTAGACGTCTTGGAGTTGGACGAGGCGCTAGACAAAAATTTGAACAAGATGAAATCGAAATTCTTGGTGGCATTCGACACGGTTTAAGTATTGGTGCACCAATTGCAATCAAAATTAATAACTCTGAATGGCCTAAATGGCAAGACGTTATGTCAGCAGATCCAGTTGACAAAAAAATCTTAGATGAACAAGCAAGAAATGCTCCATTAACAAAACCAAGACCTGGACATGCAGATTTAGTGGGAATGCAAAAATACGGTTTTGATGATGCACGGCCAGTATTAGAAAGAGCAAGTGCACGTGAAACTGCATCAAGAGTTGCTCTAGGTGCTTTGGCTAAAAAATTCCTAAATCAAGTTGGTGGAATTGAAATTTTAAGCCACGTTGTGCAGTTAGGAACAGTAAAAACTCCTGATGGATTAATACCAACTCCTGGTTCATTAAATAAAATTGATGAAGATCCAGCAAGATGTTTTGATGCAAAAACTAGTGATTTAATGCAAAAAGAAGTTGAATCTGCTCATAAAGACGGTGACACTTTAGGTGGCGTTGTTGAAGTTGTTGTTTATGGATTACCACCAGGTTTAGGTTCTTATGTTCATCATGATCGTCGTATTGATGCAAAATTAGCTGGTGCTCTTATGGGCATTCAAGCAATCAAAGGTGTTGAAGTTGGCGATGGTTTCACTACAGCTGGTCGTCGCGGTTCACAAGCTCATGATGAAATTGTTAACACAAAAGAGGGTGTTAAACGTTTAACTCATCGCGCCGGTGGCACAGAAGGTGGCATGACAACTGGTGAAGTTTTAAGAGTTCGTGCAGCAATGAAACCAATTTCCACAGTTCCAAAAGCATTACAAACAATTGACACCTCAACAGGTGAGGCATCAAAAGCTCATAATCAAAGATCAGATGTTTGCGCAGTTCCTGCAGCAGGAGTGATTGCTGAAGCCATGGTCGCATTAGTTTTGGCCGATACGTTATTGGAAAAATTTGGCGGCGATGCAGTTTCTGAAACTAAAAGAAATTTTGAAAACTATATTTCGAACCTAAAGGTTCGATAACTATGTCTCCACGTTTAGTTTTCGTGGGTGCTCCCGGTTCAGGGAAGACAACTATCGGAAAACAAGTAGCTGAAAAATTAGGCGTTGAATTTATCGACGTTGACAATGAAATTGAAATGGATGAAAAAACTACTATTTCCGATATCTTTGTTCAAAAAGGTGAAAATTATTTCAGACAACTTGAACGAGAAAAAATATCTGATTTGTTAAATACCTTCAATGGAGTGCTGTCTTTAGGTGGCGGATCAGTTCTTGATGAAACCACTCGCCAAGCTTTAGCAATTGCACCGGTGGTGTGGTTGAAAGTATCTTCTGGAGATGCATCATCTCGAGTTGGTTTAGGACTTTCCAGACCAGTTTTGATGGGAAATGTTAGATCAACTTTGGTGAAACTACTGGAAGAAAGAACCCCTTTGTATGAAGAAGTGGCAGACTGGGAAATAGATACATCAAAAAAAAGCATTGAAGAAGTAGTGCAGGAAGTTCTACTCCAAACAAGTGAGGTTAATTAATGGGAATTCATCAAACCATCACGGTTAATGCTCAACCTAATTACGATGTGGTTATCGGAAATGACATTTTAGATTCAATAAAGATTAACGAAAACGTCAATCAAGTTGCAATAATTTTTCCTGCTCATGTTGAGAAGATTTCTAAGAAAGTAAAAAAACACATAACTTCTTTAGGTTTTAAAGTATTAGAATTAAAGGTTCCAAACGCTGAGAGTGCAAAAAACATCAAAGTTGTTGAAAAATGCTGGAATAAGTTAGGCCAATCCAAATTCACCCGCTCAGATTTAATTGTGGCTATCGGGGGAGGAGCCACAACAGATCTAGCTGGTTTTGTTGCAGCAACATGGTTAAGAGGAATTGATTTCATTTCGATTCCAACTTCCTTGCTAGGAATGGTTGATGCAGCAGTTGGTGGCAAAACCGGTATTAACACAACTTCAGGCAAGAACTTGGTTGGTTCATTTCATAATCCAACTCAAGTTATATGTGACCTAGACACTTTGAAGACCTTAAAGAAACATGATTTCACAACCGGAATGGCTGAAGTCGTTAAATGTGGCTTTATCGCCGATGCCAAAATATTGGAAATCATCGAGAAATATCCGCAAGAATGCAAAAAATATGACGGTGTAGAAATTCCTGAGCTAGTTACAAGATCTATCCAAGTAAAAGCAGAGACCGTGGCAAAGGATTTCAAAGAAACTTCTTCATCAAAAACAGGTCGAGAAATCTTAAATTATGGTCACACCTTGGGACATGCCATTGAAAAGAATGAAAAATATAAATGGCGCCATGGCGATGCCGTTTCAGTAGGGATGGTTTTTGCCGCCGAATTGGCTTTGGCAGATGGAAAACTATCTGAATCTGTTGTGAAACGTCATCGAGACATTTTGAAACTAGTGGGTTTGCCAACGCAATACAAACACAAGAATTTCAAAAAACTTATTGAGATCATGGCGCTTGATAAAAAATCTCGAGGTGCGACGTTAAGATTTGTCATATTAGAAGATGTCGCAAAACCAGCAAGATTAGAAAACCCAAGTTTTAAAGTATTGAATACAGCATGGGAGAAGGTGTCTAAATGATAAAAGTTTTAGTACTAAATGGTCCAAACTTGCAAAGATTAGGAACTCGCGAACCTGAAGTTTATGGATCAGACACTTTCGAAGATCTAAAGAAAGCTTGTATTGACTTTGGGAAAACTCAAGATTTTGAAATCGATTTTCGCCAAACCGATGATGAAGCAACAATTATTAAATGGCTTCATGAAGCAGCTGATAATAAATTACCGGTGGTAATTAATCCGGCAGCTTTTACTCATTACAGCTATGCCATGAGAGATGCAGCTGCTATGCATACGGCACCACTAATTGAAGTTCATATTTCCAATCCTCAAGCACGCGAAGAATTTCGTCACTTCAGTGTTTTAGCTGGAGTAGCAGATGGTGCCATTGCTGGATTTGGCATTGATAGCTATCGCTTAGCACTAAGTGCTTTAAATAAATTAATTAAATAATCTTCATGGTTGATTATTTATCACGAAGAGATGCTCTTCGAAAAATCCTGATTGATAAAGCTGAATCAGCCGTATTTTTGGATCCTGTAAGTATTCGATATCTTTCAGGTTTCTCAGGAAGTAATGCTGCATTACTAGTTGGCCAGGATAATAATCTTGATTTGTTATTAACGGATTCTCGATATACCCAAAGAGCAAAAGATGAATCCCCAGATATTGAAGTTCAAATTGATCGAGAATTTAGCAAGCAAATTCACAAGCAATTGGAATTAAAATCAATCAAGAAATTAGCTATTGATTCAACCCGAATAAATATTGCTCAAGGAGAAGCTTTAAGCAATAAAGACACATTTGAACTTGTCAAAATAAGAGAGTTACTTGCTCCCTTAAGAAGTGTTAAGGATGAATATGAGATAAAGCAAATCAAGAAAGCTTGCGCCATCACAGCAGATACTTTGTGGTTTTTAATAAATGATTTAAGACCTGGAATGAATGAAAAACAGATCTCAAATCTGCTCCAAGAAGGTTTTCTTAAAAGAGGAGCTGATGGTTTAGCTTTTGCCTCGATTGTGGCAAGTGGGCAAAACAGCGCCACACCTCATCATGAGCCAACAAAAAGAATTTTGGAACGAGGCGACATGGTCACAATTGATTGTGGAGCATTAGTTAATGGTTATCACGCTGATATGACTCGAACAGTTTTTATTGGCACATGTGCTGATTGGCAAAAAGATATTTATGATCTGGTCATGAAAGCTCAAGAAGCAGGTAGGAAGAAACTCATCGCAGGAGCAATTGCTGAAGAAGTCGATGAGGCAACGAGAAAAATTATTCGGGATGCAAATTATGGTGATTTCTTTGTTCATGGGACAGGGCATGGAGTTGGTTTAGAGATTCATGAACCTGTGTTTATAGCAAAAGACGTCAAGACTAAACTTTCCAGTGGAAGTTGCATCACAGTTGAACCTGGCATTTATTTACCTGGTAAAGGTGGAGTGCGTATTGAAGATACGTGTCTGGTCACTGAAGCTGATGCAGAAGTTCTAACCCCAGGTTCTCACGAAATTATTTGTGTGGCTTAAAAAGCAAGAAATGATTAATTAGGAGAGTAGTTCAAGTGGCAACAACTAACGAATTAAAAAATGGCATGGTCTTAAATATTGACGGCCAATTATGGAACATTATTGATTTCCAACACGTAAAACCGGGTAAAGGTGGCGCTTTCGTGCGCACCAAGTTAAAAAACGTTTTGAGCGGAAAAGTTGTAGATAGAACCTTTAATGCTGGTGTAAAAATTGAAACAGCTCAAGTAGACAAAAGAGATATGCAATATCTCTATAAAGATGGCGATGACTGGGTATTTATGGATACAACTAACTATGACCAAATCACAATCAACAACGCCACAGTCGGAGATGCATCTAATTACATGTTAGAAAACCAAGAAGTAATGGTTGCAATGCATGAAGGAAATCCTTTATACATTGAAATGCCCGCAAATGTGGAACTAACAATTGAATACACCGAACCAGGTTTACAAGGGGACAGATCAAATGCGGGTTCAAAGTCTGCAAAATTAGAAACCGGATTTGAAATCCAAGTTCCACTGTTTATCAATCAAGGAGAGAAAGTTCGAGTTGATACTCGCGACGGTTCTTACCTTGGTCGTGCCTAAAGAACAAAAGGTAAAAAATTGAGTGCACGTAGCAAAGCTCGCAAACGTGCCTTAGACACAATCTTTGAAGCTGACTTAAAAGGCATTTCCATACCTGGAACTAATACCAATGACGAAACAGACGTAGAAGTTACTAACTACTCACTTGATTTGGTCAAAGGCATAAAAGAAAACCAAACTCAAATTGACGAACTGATTACTAACTCTTTACAAAACTGGACTTTTGATCGCATCCCTAGAGTTGATAGAAATATCTTAAGAATTGCAGTTTATGAACTTCTTTATCAAAAAGATGTTCCTACCAACGTAGTTATCAGCGAGGCTGTTTCTTTGGCTGAATCTTTGAGTACCGCAGAATCATCTGCTTTTGTGAATGGCACTTTAGGAACAATTAGTAAAAAGATTTAGATCTTGTGCCCCGGGTGAGATTCGAACTCACGCTGGTACGAGTTTGAGTCGTATGCCTCTGCCAGTTGGGCTACCGGGGCTAAAGCAAATTTTTCATTTATTTGTGTTCTTAACTCTACGACACTTAAAGAGAAGATTCCTAGTTCGCCTAGGCTATTGAACATATGAAGCCATCATTAAGAGTTGTAGTCGCCGAAGACGAAGCATTAATTCGTCTTGATCTAGTTGAGATGTTGACCGAAGCTGGTTATGAAGTTGTTGGCCAAGCAGGAGACGGGGAAGCAGCAATATCAATAACCGAAAAAGAAAAACCTGATCTAGTGGTGATGGATGTGAAAATGCCCAAGTTAGATGGCATTAGTGCGGCAGAAAGAATTGCGAATCAAAGAATTGCTCCCGTTGTGATCTTGACTGCCTTTTCACAAAGAGATCTTGTGGAAAGAGCACGAGATGCTGGTGCCATGGCTTATTTAACAAAACCTTTCACAATTGATGATTTAATGCCAGCTATTGAATTAGCAGTTTCCAGATTCCAAGAAATCAAACAATTAGATGCCGAAGTTACTGATTTGCAAGAACAATTAAAGGCTCGAAAATTGATTGAAAAAGCTAAAGGTATCTTGATGAAGAATTTGAAGATAAGTGAACCAGAAGCCTTCAAATGGATGCAAAAAACAGCAATGGATAAAAGAAGGTCAATGACTGATGTTGCTCAATTAGTTATGGATGAGTTCGAAAAGAATTAATCAGCTGTGCCATATAAACGATCGCCGGCATCGCCCAAACCTGGAACGATATAGCCAACTTCGTTAAGTTTTTCATCAAGCCCTGCGCAAACTACAGTGACATTGACACCATTTCCAAATGTTGATTCAACTTTCTTTAAACCTTCAGGAGCTGCTATTAAGCAGATTGCAACAACATCTTTCGCACCACGGTCAATTAATAATTTGATGGCAGCAACTAGTGTTCCACCGGTGGCAAGCATTGGATCAAGCACAAAAACTTGTCGATTCTTTATTTCACCGGGAATTCTTTCTGCATAAATACTTGGTTGCAAAGTCTGTTCATTTCTAACCATACCTAAGAAACCAACTTCGGCATTTGGCAAAATACGCATCATGCCATCAAGCATTCCAAGTCCAGCTCTTAAAATTGGCACAACAAGTGGTTTAGGTTTTGCAATAACAAAACCTTTAGTTTTGGTTATTGGTGTTTCAACTTCTGTTTCTTTCACAATTAAGTGTCTAGTCGCTTCATAGGAAAGCAGAGTTACTAATTCTTCAACGAGTTTTCTAAAGGTAGGTGTGTCTGTGTTTTTGTCCCTAAGGGTGGTCAACTTGGCCGAGACCAGGGGATGATCGATGATCAGGGTTTTCATGAGTCCGAGACTATCTATATAGAGCCCATTTATGGGGGAAATCGTGCTTAGGTGCTCCGGGTCACACTCAAGGTGAA
>Ga0209400_1001314_pt1 | contig 20115 bp, 18 predicted proteins | sample M_130807_EF_Meta_FD_187313 | JGI IMG/M metagenome (GOLD analysis project Ga0209400, IMG submission 187313) | Freshwater microbial communities from Lake Montjoie, Canada to study carbon cycling - M_130807_EF_MetaG (SPAdes) (version 2) | ecosystem: Environmental > Aquatic > Freshwater > Lake... | reverse complement strand
TCTATAGTTGCCCCATGAGTACACAAGAGAGCAAAGGTCGTCCGACCCCAAAGCGCAAAGAGGCTGAGTCAAAGCGCAAGGTTTCATCACTTGCACCAATAGTCACTAAGGACCAGAAGAGAGCCTCGAAAGCACAAGCTCGAGAAGATCGTGTTGCACAGCGTGCTGCCTATCTGCGTGGGGATGAAGCAGCCCTGCCAGCACGAGATCGTGGACCTGCTCGTCGATTCGTTCGTAACTACGTTGATTCACGTCGCTCAACTGGTGAGTACTTTCTTCCAACAATCTTTGTTGTCTTGGTCTTTACCCTAATTAAGAATCCAATAATTCAAATAGGCGCAATCGTATTGATGTATGCGATGTTGCTCGTCGCACTTATTGATGGGATTTATCTCTCACGAAAAATTCGCAAAGCCGTAGAAGAACAATTTCCGGGCACTGAAACCAAAGGTCTTGGAATGTATGCCTGGCTGCGTTCTACACAAATGCGACGCCTTCGTGCGCCTCACCCTCAAGTCACAGTAAGCAAAAAGAAAAACTAAGCTCGAGGATTCGGGCTTTCATTCTTCTTTGGGTCGCGCTCTGGGAGATTGCCTAATGCTTTGTCAATTGCTTTCATAACATCTGCATCTAGCTTTACTCCAGAAGCCTTCACATTTTCCTTGACCTGCTTTGGCTTTGTAGCACCCATGATTGCACTTGAAACATTTGGATTTTGAAGGACCCATGCGATTGCAAGCTGTCCCATAGTTAACCCAACTCCATCTGCAATTGGCTTTAAGTTCTGAACCGCTTCAAGAACCTCTTCGCGCATCCAGCCCTTAATCATGTTTGCGCCGCTGCCCTTATCGGTGGCACGAGATCCTGCTGGTGCTTTCTTGCCTGGCAAATACTTACCAGTCAAGATTCCTTGTGCCATTGGTGACCAAACGATCTGCCCAATGCCCTCTTTCTCGGAAAGAGGAACTACTTCTGACTCAATAACGCGCCATAGCGCTGAATACTGCGGCTGACTAGAAACAAAACGGTTGTAACCGCGAGCATCTTGAATTGCTAAAGCCGACTTAATTTGCGGTGCATTCCATTCAGAAAAACCGATGTAATGAACCTTACCCGCGTGGATTAAATCATCAAAAGCACTTAAGGATTCTTCAATTGGAGTTTCATAATCAAAGCGGTGCATCTGGTAGAGATCAATATGATCGGTCTGAAGTCGCTTCAGAGATGCATTACATGATTCGATAATGTGTTTGCGAGAAAGACCACGATCATTCTTGCCCGTACCTGTTGGCCAATACACCTTTGTGAACAACTCATATGACTCACGCTTGACACCCTTGAGTGCTTTACCTAAAACAACTTCAGCTTTAGTGCCAGCATAAACATCTGCGGTATCAAAGGTCGTAATGCCTACCTCGAGTGCGGCTTTCACGCACTTGATCGCTGCATCTGATTCGATTTGATTTCCGTGAGTGATCCAGTTTCCGTATGAGATCTCAGAAACGTACATTCCGGTACTGCCAAGGCGTCTGTATTCCATGTCTGCAAGCCTACGACTAGCGCGCCTAGTTGCCAACCCGAAAGCTCTGTGGTTTGGTTCGCCTACAACTTAATAGCTCACTTGGTAGGGGAAGTTCGGTGAAAATCCGACGCTGACCCGCAACCGTGAATCTCAGAATGTATGTACTCATACAGAGATAAGTCGGATTACCTAACAAGTGCAGATGAGACAAACACCCGCCGAGGTTTGCGGGGTGTGCTCCTAACACAAGTGGTGTGGATTAATCCTTCCCATCTTTGTGCGGTTCACTCCCTGTGAGACTCTTTCACATTCGAGAGGCCCCACAGCAATGAAGTTAAAAATAGTTGTAGCAATAATTCTTATCTCCACATTTGTCACACCTTCTGCGCAAGCTGCAGAAAAGGGTTGGCGCTACTGGGGATATTTCCAAGCAGCCCCAGGTAAGACTGTGTGGACTGCTGCTATGACAGGACCCACAGTTGATATCGCCGATGGTTCGGTTGAAGGTTGGTCATTCGTATTTAGCTCAGATGACATTCCTCCTGTCCTGCCACACGTAAAGCCCGATTTCAAAAGTATCTGCGCCGGCGTGAAAGCTGACAAGGACACCAAGCGAATTGGATTAGTCATCGACTTTGGATCTTCGGCATATGCACCGAAGGGTGAAAAAGTTAGGAAGACAATTACAACTTGTGTTCGAGTTGCTAAGGAATCCCAAGGCATCGATGTTCTGGGACAAGCAATAAAGATTCGTGCTGCAAGTTCAGGACTTATCTGCGGATTAGCCGGTTATCCGGCAAAAGAGTGCGGTGTGGAAATACCAACTCCTAAATCACTTATTAAAAAATAGTTAATGAAAAAACTGTCTCTGCACCCACTAACTTGGTGGATATGGGCGATCGGTTTGGCTGTTGCAGTCATTCGTTTCGATAACACCATATTCACTATAGGTTGTGTGGGTGCAGTTGCAGTTGTTGTTTTCCTCAATCGTGAAAATGCCCCATGGGGCAAAAGCTTTAATTGGACTTTAAAATTATCTGCCTGGATTTTGCTCGTTAGAACAATTATCGGCGTGTTAATAGGTGTACCAATTCCCGGCACAACACTTTTTACACTTCCGATACTCCCTTTACCTAGTTGGATGCCTGGTATCCGAGTTGGTGGAACAGTTACTGCAGAGCGTTTAACATCGGCTTTGAGTGAGGGTATTTTGATTTGCTCGATCATCGTCATCTTTGGCGCTGCTGCCTCATTGACAAGCCCACACCGCTTGCTGCGGGTGCTTCCGGTCTACATTTATGAGTTTGGTATCTCAATAGTTATTGCGACCTCAGTACTACCGCAACTAGTCAGCTCGGTATCTCGTATTCGCCAAGCACAAAAACTACGAGGCCAATCCTTACGTGGTTTCGCTTCGTGGCGAAGAGTTGCAATCCCTCTCCTTGAAGAATCACTTGCTCGCTCCTTGGATCTAGCAGCTGCGATGGATAGTCGTGGTTATGGCGTTAGCAAAAAACGTTCTAGATATCGCCCCATCAAATGGCGGGCCGTCGACTCTGTAGTCGTGTTCACAGCACTGATTGTGCTTGGTTTGTCATGATTAAATTTTCAAATGTTTCTCTGATTTATCCCAACTCAACAACTACAGTTCTAGAAAACTTGAACCTTGAAATCGCAGAGGGCGAAATGGTCCTAGTCATCGGCCCAACAGGTTCAGGTAAATCTTCACTTTTACGTTTGATCAATGGTTTAGTTCCCCATCACACGGGAGGAATCTTGGCTGGCGATGTCAGTGTTGATGGAAATTCAACTCAACTGGTCAAACCCGGTGGAATGGCACATCTGATCGGAATTGTTGGTCAAAACCCTGCTAATGGCTTTGTTGCAGACACCGTCGAAGAAGAGTTGGCCTTTGGGATGGAGACCTTAAATCTTCCAAACGATGTTATGCGAAAACGAGTCGAGGAAATCCTAGATCTGTTAAGTCTTGCCCCGTTACGAGATCGATCTATAGCAACACTCAGCGGCGGAGAACAACAACGAGTGGCTATCGGTTCGGCGTTGGTTGCACATCCCAAGGTCTTAGTTCTAGATGAGCCCACTAGCGCGCTGGATCCCATTGCTGCTGAAGAAGTCCTCTCAATTTTGCATCGATTAGTACATGACTTAAGTCTTACTGTCGTCATTGCAGAACATAAGTTGGAACGAGTTATTCAATTCGCGGACCGCATAGTTCACATCAATGGCGCAGGTGTTGCACAGGTTGGTTCACCGGAAGAGATCTTGATGCGCTCACCGATTGCTCCCCCAATCGTGCATTTGGCACGAGCTCTGGGCTTAAAGGAAATTGGCGTATCGGTGCGCGAAATGCGTCGCATGACTGCAGATATTCGCGGCAAGGAATATATTGAAAAGGAAATAGCTCCAGCGCAAATTGGAGAAACGATTATTAAGGTAAGCGATCTCTCCGTGACATATGACACAAAGCCTGCTCTCAAATCTGTAAGTGCAACCATCGCTAGTAATGAAATCGTTGCAATTATGGGACGAAATGGTGCGGGTAAAAGCTCACTTCTTAAATCCTTGGCTGGCATTTCACAATTGGCAACTGGGTTTGTAGATGTTTCTGGCTTTAATCCGCAAAACCTCAAAGGCAAGGAACGCAGAACCACGATTGGGTTTATCCCGCAAGAGCCAAGTGATCTTTTGTACGGCCAAAGTGTGCAGATCGAATGTGAGCAGGCTGATAGGGACAATCAGATGCCTAGCGGAACTACTGCTCAGATCCTGCAACAACTTGTTCCAGGAGTATTGCCCACAACTCATCCACGTGATTTATCGGAAGGTCAAAGGCTAGGCCTTGCCTTAAGCATTGTTTTATCCTCAAATCCTGCTGTATTGATCCTGGATGAACCAACACGGGGGCTTGATTATCAAGCCAAAAAAGAGCTGACAAGAATTCTTATTGAGTTTGCTCGAGCAACCAGAAAATGCGTTGTCCTAGCAACTCATGATGTTGAGCTAGTGGCTGAATTAGCTACAAGAGTTATGTTTCTTGCCGATGGCGACATTGTCGCCGATGGAACAACACTTGAAGTGCTTTTATCTTCTCCTGCCTTTGCCCCACAAGTTTCAAAGGTTATGTCGCCACTGCCCTGGCTTAAAGTTTCAGATGTCGTTGCAGCGATTCAGGCCCATCAATGATGCTGACCAGTGGCGTCATTAGATTTACAGCTAAGAACTCCTTAGTTCTATCTATTGCATCTTTGTTTAGTATTGCCGGTTTCATCTGGCCATTTTTCTACGCAGGCCAGGATTTGCCTCGAACGCAGTTATTCTTTTGGATCGCAATAGTTGCTGCATTTGTATTAGTCATCATTGAAATCTCATCTGCGCGATTAGATGCTAAATCTGTTGCACTATTGGGCGTGTTAGCAGCGCTCATTTCTGCGCTACGACCACTTGGAGCTGGTGCCGTCGGAATAGAACCAATGTGGTTTGTTTTAATCTTAAGTGCGCGTGTCTTTGGAGCATCATTTGGATTTCTCCTGGGCATTATTTCTATGTTTGCCTCAGCTCTGTTAACAGGTGGCCTTGGACCTTGGCTCGGTTATCAAATGTTTGCCGCTGCTTGGATAGGTATGGCTGCAGGATTGTTGCCCAAGAAGGTGTCAGGTAAAGGTGAAATCGCAATGCTTCTAGCATTTGGAGCATTGGCTGCAGGGAGTTTTGGGATCCTCATGGATCTACAGTTTTGGCCATGGGCGCTAGGGGGCAATACCCAACTCTCATACATTCCTGGCGGCTCACTATCTGAAAACTTCGGCCGGTTCATCACATTCCACTTTGCAAGCGCAATGGCCTGGGACATACCACGAGCGATTTTTACCTGTGTATTAATTGCATTTACTGGTCCATCAGTTTTATCCGCTCTTCGTCGCACCTATACGCGAGCGGCTTTCTCAACTCCCGTTGTTTTTAGCGAACGTGTGAAGTAACAAAAGGAAGTTTGACTACTTCACAAAGTGAATCACGTCCACGCACATCAACAATTAATTCATCCCCAACTACAACATCCTTTGAGAGTAAAGCCAGAGCTATCCCGTGTTTGAGCGTTGGGGAAAATGTTCCACTCGTTACTTCCCCAACCACTTCACCATGAGAGTTCTTAACACTCATTCCTGCGCGTGGGATTCCGCGATCAAGTGATTTGATTGCAACACTTTTGCGCTCTATCGCTCCACTCTTTTGGGAAAGTAATACATCTGAGCCGATAAATGATTCCTTTTTCCAGCCAACTGCCCAAGAGGCACTGGCTTCAACTGGTGAGATGGCTAGAGACAATTCATGACCATGCAATGGATACCCCATTTCGGTCCGCAATGTGTCGCGTGCACCCAGCCCACAAATCAATCCATCAAGTGGAGTAATCGCAGCAACTAATGCATCCCACACCGCAACTGCGTCTTTAGTGCGTGGAAGTAATTCATAGCCGAGCTCTCCTGTGTATCCGGTGCGGCACAAAATCACATCGGCACCAGCGATGTTTACATGCGCAAATGCCATGTAATCAATATCTGTGCTGATACCAAGTGCAGTAAGAACTTGTGGGGCCAGCGGTCCTTGCACCGCAAATACTGCGTAATCATTATGCAGATTTGTCACTGCGATCCCAGCCGGTGCTTGTTGTTGCAATACCGCGACAACATCTGTGGTGTTAGAAGCGTTTGGCACAAGGAAGAAATCTGTTTCGCTATTTCGATAAGCAATCAGGTCATCTACTACCCCACCTTGTGGGGTGCACAGCAATGTGTATTGAGCAGAGCCATTGGCAATCTTGGTTAGATCATTTGTTAGGCATTGGTTCAAGAAAGCTAGGGCTCCAACCCCTGTCACCGAGGCTTTACCCAAATGGGAAACATCAAAGATTCCTACACGCTCACGAACAGCAGCATGCTCGGCTAACACGCCTGATCCTGGATACTCAATAGGCATCATCCATCCACCAAAGTCGGCCATTTTGGCGTTCAGGTCAAGATGCTTTTGATTAAGAGGCGAAATCTTCATTGCGCAAACCTACCAATACATCTATTACCCTTCTCCTTATGAGCACACTTAAGATTTCTGATGGCGTCGTAAAGGATGAGGTTTTGGTTTTAGGACTAGCCTCAACAAATTCAAAAGGTGGGATCGCTATCGAAGCCGGTGATATGGCTATCGATACCAAGACCATTCTTTCCCAGTTGGTAGACATGGGAGCGACCGGCAAGGCCGATGAGATAACAAAGCTTCCAGGTTCGCATGTTCGCCTGATTGTTTTTACAGGGCTCGGAAAGAAGTCAACGACCTACTCACATGAAACTTTGCGCAGAGCTGCCGGTAGTGCATCACGCGCATTAGCAGGAAACTCGGCAGCAACATTTTCCTTGCCAGCGAAGAGTTTGGCAGAGGTTGCAGCAGTTGCAGAGGGTGCAGCCCTTGGTGCCTATTCATTCACAGAGTTCCGTGGTTCAACTAAGGATGATCACAAAGCACCTTTAAAGACAATCACAGTGCATTCAAAGTTAGCATTATCTGCCGAGGCTAAGGCTTCGGTTGTGCGTGCGGCAGTAATTGCCAAGTACACCTATCTTGTTCGTGACCTGATCAATACTCCCCCAAGCCACTTGACTCCAGATTCATTCACTAAGAAATTAGCTGCAGTTGTTAAAGCTGCAGGCGGTGTGAAATCTGGATTAAAGATTCAGGTGTGGGATGAAAAGCAACTGAAAGCTCAAGGATTTGGTGGAATTATTGGTGTGGGCCAAGGCTCTGCTAACCCACCACGACTACTGCATATTTCTTACACACCAAAGGGCAAGGCTGCGAAGCGTTATGCCTTTGTTGGTAAGGGAATTACCTTTGACACAGGCGGCCTTGCACTAAAGCCTGCAGCTGGTATGGAGGCAATGAAATCTGACATGAGTGGTGCTGCAGCAGTTAGTGCTGCAGTTGTTGCGATTGCAGAATTAAAGTTAAATGTTGCAATTGAGTGCTGGGCACCATTGGCAGAAAATATGCCAAGTGATACAGCAACACGTCCAAGTGACATCATCACAATCTTTGGTGGCAAGACTGTTGAGGTACTCAATCCCGATGCTGAAGGTCGTCTTGTTCTAGCCGATGGCTTAATGAAGGCGCAAAGCTCTAAAAATAAGTTAGATGGCATCATTGATGTTGCTACCTTGACCGGTGCACAAGTTATTGCATTAGGAACTCGCACCAGTGCGGTTATGACTAACAATCAAGAATTTAGCGATGCATTTCTGCAGGTCGCCTCACAATGCGGCGAGCAGTTCTGGCCCATGCCACTTCCGGAAGAGCTGCGCGCCTCATTAGATTCACCAGTTGCAGATCTTGCAAACATTGGTGACCGTATGGGTGGCATGTTGGTCGCGGGTCTGTTCTTAAAAGATTTTGTTAACCCAGAACTTCCATGGCTACACCTTGATATTGCAGGCCCTGCCTACAACGAGGCTAAGCCCCATGGTTACACCCCAGTCGGTGGAACAGGGATAGCCCTTAGATCACTTGTGACATTGGCCGAACAAGCGTAAATCTGCCCCTTAGCATTGTGAGGTTTGACCCTCTTTGAGGCAAGATAGGCACCTAGCCCAATTGGGCATCTGAGAGGAGCTGTTCGTTGTCTGAATTTGATCTCGTCATCCTTGGTGGTGGCAGCGGGGGTTATGCCGCAGCATTACGCGGCTCGCAACTGGGTCTTTCAGTTGCCCTGATCGAAGCGGACAAAGTCGGCGGCACATGTTTGCACCGTGGTTGTATTCCGACCAAGGCCCTGTTGCATGCAGCAGAAATTGCAGACGGTGCGCGAGACGGTTCTCATTTCGGAGTGAAGTCAACATTTGATGGCATCGACATGGCCGGAGTTAACTCCTATAAGGATGGCGTGATCAACAAGCTGTACAAAGGTTTGTCAGGTTTGGTCAAGTCTCGTGGAGTTACCTTTATTGAAGGTCACGGAAAATTGGTTTCAAAAGACACCGTTGAAGTAAACGGGACCCGCTACACCGGCAAAAATGTAATTCTTGCAACAGGATCATATGCGAAAACTTTGCCTGGTCTTGAAATTGATGGAGAGAAAATCATTACCTCTGATCATGGAACAATGATGAACCATGTTCCAAAGAGCGTCATCGTTTTAGGCGGCGGCGTTATTGGGTGCGAGTTCGCATCAGTATGGAAATCATTTGGATCTGAAGTAACAATCATCGAAGGTTTGCCGCACTTAATCGCACTTGAAGATGAATCATCAAGCAAGCAGTTAGAACGAGCATTTCGCAAGCGTGGAATTAACTTTGAATTAGGTGTTCGTTTCCAATCAGCGGTCAAGACTGCAGATGGCGTTACTGTGACATTAGAAGATGGAAAGACATTTACAGCTGAGATTCTTTTGGTTGCTGTTGGACGTGGCCCGGTTTCTGCAAACATTGGTTATGAAGAGCAAGGTATCGCGATGGATCGCGGCTATGTCCTAGTTGATGACAAATGCCGCACCAATGTTCCAGGAATCTGGGCTGTTGGAGACTTAATCCCTACCCCGCAGCTTGCACACGTTGGATTTGCCGAAGGAATATTGGTGGCTGAAGAGATTGCGGGATTAAATCCTCGCGCAATTAATTACGATGGCATTCCTCGTGTTACATATTCAGAGCCTGAGGTTGCATCAGTTGGATTAACAACTGCAGAGGCAAAAAAGCGTGGCCATGATGTTGTTGAACTTTCATACGATTTAGCCGGTAACGGTAAGGCGCAGATTCTAAACACTGCTGGTTCAATCAAACTAGTTGCACAAAAGGATGGCCCAGTTCTGGGAGTCCATATGGTTGGTGCACGAGTTGGCGAATTATTAGCTGAAGCAGAATTGATCTATAACTGGGAGGCACGCGCAAGTGATGTGGCTCCTTTGATCCATGCACATCCAACACTGTCAGAGGCCATGGGCGAAGCTCATATGGCACTTGCAGGTAAACCGCTACATGCACACGGATAACCAAGGAGAAAACAGATGACATTTTCAGTAACGATGCCAGCACTTGGCGAAAGCGTTAGCGAAGGCACAGTCACTCGTTGGTTAAAAGCCGAAGGTGATCATGTAAATGTGGATGAGCCACTTCTAGAAGTTTCAACTGACAAAGTTGATACAGAGATTCCTTCACCTGTTGCAGGAATTCTACAAAAGATTGTCGTGCAGATTGATCAAACTGTTCCAGTAGGAGCAGAACTTGCAATCATTGCCGATGGAGCTACTGCATCTGTCCCGGCACCTGCTGCGCCAGTTGCAGCCCCTGTTATTCCAAAGCCAGAACCAGTTGTTGCTGCCCCAGTAACTCATGCACCAGTTGCCACCGCTCCTGCTGCCTCAGGTTCAGGAACTGTGATCACAATGCCCGCACTTGGTGAGAGCGTTTCTGAAGGAACTGTTACACGTTGGTTAAAAAACGTTGGTGACTCAGTTGCAGTAGATGAAGCATTACTTGAAGTTTCTACAGACAAAGTTGATACAGAGATTCCATCACCAGTTGCAGGAACACTTCTTGCTATTGATGTTGCAGTCGACACGACGGTCGCAGTTGGCGCCCGCCTTGGCTTAATTGGCAGTACAAACAGTCCAGCGCCAACGCCTGCACCTGTTGCTCCAGCACCTGTTGTGTCCGCACCAGTTACACCACCTCCTGCGCCTGTCGTTGCAGCACCAGTTGTGTCCGCACCCGCACCAGTGGCTGCCGCACCTGTATCGCAACCTGCCGATGCTTATGTCACTCCGGTAGTTCGCAAGCTCGCAACAGAGCTCGGTGTCAATCTTGCACAAGTTACTGGCACAGGAATCGGCGGGCGAATCCGTCGCGAGGATGTTGAGGCACTTGCTCGTCCTGTCGCACCTGTTGCAGCTGCGCCTACAACTTATGCACCTGTGACTGCAAAAGCACCTGTCGTTGCAGTCTCTCCACTTCGTGGAACCACTGTGACAATGTCACGTCTTCGTAAAGTGATTGCAGCACGCATGGTTGAGTCATTGCAGGTGAGTGCGCAGTTAACAACTGTCATTGAAGTTGATGTAACAAAGATTGCTCGACTACGCGATCGCTCAAAGGAAAGTTTTGAAGCGCGTGAAGGCGTAAAGCTTTCATTCCTTCCTTTCTTTGCAGTAGCGGTGTGTGAAGCGCTCAAGCAGCATCCAGTATTGAACTCTTCCGTCGAAGGTGACCAGATCACGTATCACGGCACAGAGCATCTCGGAATCGCAGTTGATACAGAACGTGGATTGCTTGTTCCGGTAATTGCTAACGCAGGTGATTTAAATATGGGTGGCGTGGCACGAAAGATTGCAGATCTCGCAGCTCGCACCCGCGATAACAAGGTGACTCCTGATGAATTAGGTGGTGGAACATTCACGTTGACCAACACTGGAAGTCGTGGAGCCCTCTTTGATACTCCAATTATTAATCAACCACAGGTTGCAATCCTTGGCTTAGGCGCAATTGTTAAGCGTCCGATGGTTGTTCGTGGTGAAGATGGTGGCGAAACAATTGCGATCCGCTCCATGGTTTACCTTGGCCTCTCTTATGACCACCGCGTAGTAGATGGCGCAGATGCAGCACGATTCTTAGTAACACTTAAAGAACGCCTCGAAGGTGGCGCTTTCGAATCAGATCTAGGCCTGTAAAGCCATGCCAGTTCCACAACGAATTGCGATAACGGGCGCATCAGGACTAATTGGTACCGCACTCGTTGGTCATCTAAAAAGTGAAGGCCACACTTTTCAGCGCCTGGTTCGCCGCGCACCACTTGCTCCCGATGAAGTGCAATGGGATCCACAATCAGGTTTTGTAGATCTTGAACCATTGCGTGGTGTTGATGCAATTATTCATTTAGCGGGTGTTGGTGTTGGTGATAAACGTTGGAATAAAAAGTATAAGAGCGAGATTCTCAATTCCAGATTACTTGGTACTACTGCGATTGCAAACGCTGTGGCAGAGCTCAAGCCTCAGGTATTTATTTCAGCATCTGCTATTGGTTGGTATGGCGAGAGCGGTAATCGCGCCGTAGTTGAAACAGATCGAGCTGGCGATGATTTCTTAGCTGCGGTCTGTCGCGAGTGGGAAGCTGCTGCAGATCTGGCAGGTGAAGTTCGCACTGTGAAAATTCGAACTGGGTTGGTGTTAGACCCAACCGGTGGCGCACTGGGCAAAATGCTTCCACTATTTCGCTTAGGTCTTGGCGGAAAGTTGGGCAATGGAAAACAGTGGTGGTCCTGGATCACCTTGCATGATCAAATTCGCGCAATAGTTTTTGCATTAGAGAATCCAATTTCAGGTCCAGTAAATGTAACTGCGCCAAATCCAGTTACTAATCAAGAATTTACATCAGCCCTTGCCCGTGCAATGCATCGACCGGCCCTATTTCCTGCACCTGCTTTGGCACTAAAAATAGTTCTCGGAGGATTTTCTTCTGAGGTCCTGGGCTCAAAGCGTGTTGTCCCCCAAGTTCTTCAGGAAGCCGGTTTTACTTGGGATTACCCGCATATAACAGAGGCGCTTGCAGAGCTAGTTCAGGAGTAATTGAGCAACAAGTCGACCTGAAAATAGAGCGCCTTGTTGTGAAGGAACGCTTCGATGATCACCGGCTACAAAATGGTGCTCATTAATTTTCATACTTTGTGACAAAGCTCTACCAACGTTGTGAATCGGCAGCGCTGCTGGAATTTCATACTTAGCAATGAATTGCCAATCATGAGTACCTGTCCCCCAGACAACGGCTAAATGACGGCGGACATCTGACTCGGTAACATTTAACTCAGTTGTTGTGGAGACCAAATGCTGACCACTGGGTGCGTAATTGGCTGAGATATCTGACATCACCACTGTGTTGATAATCGGTCCACGTCTTTGTCCATCCACCACCAATCTCCCGCTGCCTGAAGGATTCTGGGAGACGGCGTGATACCAAGTAATACACCCAGCCATACGTGGCACTTCTGTTAAACCAAGTAATTGCGTAGCAGTTGTTGCATCTGTCGCAATCACAATTTTATCTGCCGTATAGGTTCCGTTATTAGTATGAACAGATGTTAGGTCTATGCGATCTACTCGCGTGTTATAGGCAATATTGCTGACGCGTCTGGCAAGAGCTTTCGGAAGTTCCCCAACACCATTGCGCGGAACTCCGGGTTTGCCGCTAGCAAAACTTTTTATGATCGAGTGTCCGTATATGGCGTCAACATTGTCTGGATCTGTTAAAAAAACTCCTTGTAAGAAGGGACGCAAAACACGGTCGTAACAGATGCCAGTGTTTCGCAATGCCTCACCAATTGATTGTCCAGCTTTAGCCTTGCCCACTATGAATCGCAACAGTGCAAGCTTTTCAGGAATTGTCCCCGTTGCCTTATTCAGCGCTGTCCATGGCAATTGGCGCGGATCACCAATCGGATGGCGACGATCTCCAATTGCCACCTCGATCACTCTAGGTGCTGGAATAAAATCAATCTCCTTGATCACGTCCAGTTCTTGCAGAGCAGGGTACTTAGCGTTGATTAACTGAAATCCACGATCGCAGATGAAACTATTGATTACATCACTTGCTATGCGACCGCCTGCACGATCTGAGGCCTCAATGACTATGACATCAACGCCAGCGGCCTGGCAATCAATAGCAGCGCTCAGGCCTGCAAGTCCTGCACCAACGATGAGAACTTCGGCTGAGCGTGATGCCATTCTTACTTGTTTTGCAACTTAGATGGCCACCAAACTTTTCCACCAATATCGTGGACAAGTGCAGGCACCAAAATTGTGCGAACAATCAAAGTATCCAATAAAACACCGAATGCGACTGCAAAACCTAGTTCAGCCAAGAACACAAGAGGCAACACACCTAGTACTCCAAATGTTGCAGCTAATACGATTCCCGCAGAAGTAATGACACCACCTGTCACAGTCAAACCCTTAATCACACCGGCGCGCGTTCCAATTTTTGCACTTTCTTCCCGCACGCGAGTCATCAAGAAGATGTTGTAATCAATTCCAAGTGCAACCAAGAAAATGAAAGCAAATAATGGGAATGAGGTATCAGCGCCCTTAAATCCGAAGATGTGTTCGAAAACAAGTTGGCATGCACCTAGCGTTGCAAAAAATGACAAGACAACAGTTCCCAAAAGAAGTGCGGCTGACAAAATACTGCGAAGAAGTAATCCAAGAATCAAAGTGATCAGAACCAAAACGATTGGGATAATAGTTCGGTTGTCACGATTTGCTGAAACATCTGTATCAAATGCAACCGCTGTGCTGCCTCCAACGAGGATATTTGGATCTATCGCGTGAACAGCCTCTCGAATAACAGGAATGATTTCGCGAGCTTCCACTGAATCTGGGTTAAGAGCCAAGGTTGCATTCAGCACCACCTTGCCGTCAATTACTTTCACTTCAGAAAGTGGTTGCCCAGGGATCACGGGGGAAATGCGCATTGGTTCAACTGAGGAAACACCGTCAACATTTAAAAGCGCCGCAGATACAGAGTCGACTAACCCTTGTGGAATTACAACTTCTGTTGGCTGTCCTGAGCCTCCAGGGAAGTGCTCCCCCAATCGTTCAAGACCAACAACTGAATCGGGGCGTTGGGTGAATGCATCTGCTGTCGACAATCCACGAGCGTTAAGTGTTGTTGAATACCCGGCCAGAATCGACAGTGCAACCGCGGTTAAAATCCATAGTTTGCGAGGACGGTTTTCAACTGCTGAACCAATCTTGGCCCACGTGCCGGTTAGTTGAGAATTAGCATCGTCATTTCTAGGAATTCGTGGCCAGAAAACCCATCGTCCAAATGCTACTAAGAGTGCAGGCAACAAGGTCAGAATCGTTACGACCGCTGCTGCAATGCCGATTGCACCAACAGGTCCCAAGCCGCGGTTACCAGATAGGTCGCTGAGTAATAAAACAAGTAGCGCTGCGATCACAGTGGCACCAGATGCAACGATTGGTTCAAAGACGCCCTTTAAAGCAGCCTTCATGGCCTGCGCCGGATGGACATGATGATGTAACTCTTCACGGTAACGAGAGATCAACAAAAGCGCATAATCTGTAGCTGCGCCAAGGACTAGGACTGAAAGAATTCCCTGCGACTGCCCGTTGAGATCAATGACATTGTTTTTCGTGAGTAGATAAACAAGTCCACCTGCAGTGGAAAGTGCGATGACCGCCGAAAAGAGTGGCAACATCCAAAGGATTGGAGATCGATAGACAACAATTAAAATAAGCGCAACTACTCCCAATGTGGTCAGCAACAATGAGGAGTCAATGCCTTCAAAGGCTCCAAATAGATCTCCAAGTAATGCGCCAATTCCAGTGACATTTGAAACGAGTCCCACACTTTTTGCAAACTCGGCTGAATCCTCGCGCAGTGTTTCGATTACTTCAGGTAGTGCAGGTTTGTTGTTAGGCAACAGGTCAGTTGCGATTTCAGATTTAAAGGGCAGATTGACGAGAAGTGCTTTGCCATCTTCAGATGGAAAGGCAAAAATTTGTTCATTCTGGGTTAGATATTTAGAAATCGGAATATCTGTACCAATAATCTTCTTGGAACCAAGCTGCGCGAGATGGGCGTTCAGGGCTGCAATTTTTGATTCATCAACTTCACCAACATAGAGAACCAAGGTCGGAATATTCTGATTTTGATCTTGATTAAACTTCTCAATTATTTTTGCCGCCTGAGTCGATTCTGCGCTATCTGGTAAAAAGGCTGAATTGTCATTTTCTTGGACTGTAGACAGCTTGCCAAAAAGGGGACCAAAAACTCCGCTTGCGCCAAACCACAGAAAAATAATCAGTAATGCGTAGGCAAGTGGGCGACGGCTCTTATGAATGGTTGTGGTGGACACTGAATCAGACCTCTCGAGCGTGGATTGGTAAGGAGGCAAGCCTACCTTTAGGCTGTACGAGTGCCAGTCATAGAGAGTCCAACCAATGCAACTATTGCGCTCTCGCGTCATGGCTTGATGGAGTATCAAGAAGCCTGGGATTTTCAGCGAACAATTCACGAAGAAGTTGCCTCTGGTTCACGCCCTAATACTTTGCTGTTATTAGAACATCCATCCGTTTATACCGCTGGCCGTCGAACCGAAGCTGCCGAACGACCAGCAGATGGCACTCCTGTTATCGATGTCGACAGAGGTGGCCGGATCACATGGCATGGCCCAGGACAATTAGTTGGGTATCCCATTGTGAAATTACAAAAGCCCACTGAACTTGTTGGCTTTGTTCGCGAGATAGAAGCAGCGCTGATTCGAGTCTGTAATGATTTAGGTGTCGCCACTGTGCGTATTGACGGGCGATCTGGTGTTTGGATCCAGGATGAACGAGGCGACAGAAAGATTGCTGCAATAGGAATCCGCGTGGCAAAAGGTGTGACCATGCATGGCTTTGCACTCAATGTAAATCCTGACCTAGCCGCTTTTGGTCAAATTGTTCCTTGCGGAATTGCAGATGCCGATGTGACTTCCTTAGAAATTGAGCTGGGTCGATCGATTACAATTGAGGAAGTTGTACCACTCATAGAACGACACATACTTGATTCATTGAAAAAGGTGAGCGCATGACGATGGCACCTGAAGGACGCAAGCTACTTCGGATTGAAGCCCGCAACGCCGAAACACCAATTGAGCGCAAGCCGGAATGGATTAAGACCCGAGCAAACATGGGTCCGGAATACACACGTCTACATAGTCTTGTTAAATCTGAAGGACTACACACTGTGTGTCAAGAAGCCGCCTGCCCTAACATCTTTGAATGCTGGGAAGACAAGGAAGCAACTTTCCTTATTGGTGGCGATCGTTGTACTCGACGTTGTGATTTTTGCAATATTGATACAGGAAAACCTTTACCTATTGATCGCGCAGAACCATTTAAAGTAGCCATGTCAGTTAAAACTATGGGCCTTCGCTATGCAACTATCACAGGAGTAACTCGTGATGATCTTGAGGATGAAGGATCGTGGCTATATGCCGAAACTATTCGCAAGGTTCATGAGTTAAACCCTGGAACTGGCGTTGAAATGTTGGCTCCAGATTTCAATGCTAATCCCGATCTGCTCAACCCGATTTTTGAAACTAGGCCTGAAGTTTTTGCGCATAACCTGGAGACGGTTCCTCGCATTTTCAAGCAAATTCGCCCTGCCTTTACCTATGAAAAATCGCTCCGCGTTTTAAGAATGTCCCAAGATTTCGGCTTAATCACAAAATCTAATTTGATTCTTGGTCTTGGCGAAACACGAGAAGAAGTATCACAAGCACTTGCTGATTTACACAGTGCTGGGTGTGACTTAATCACTATCACGCAGTACTTAAGACCAACCAACAAGCATCACCCAGTAGAGCGTTGGGTTAAACCACAAGAGTTCGTCGAACTTGCACAAGAGGCAGAGGAAATTGGTTTCCTTGGCGTAATGAGCGGACCTCTTGTTCGATCTTCTTATCGTGCTGGGCGTTTATATAAGCAGGCAATGGAAAAGAAGTCGGCTCGTGGCTGATCTGGTCTATCCCCCAGTTATTGTTTTGATCAAATCCTTTTGGAAATATCTTGGACTAAATTTCGATTTTCAGGGACAAAACAATGTTCCCCGTAAAGGTGGAGCGATTTTGGCAATTAATCACACAAGTTATTTTGATTTCGCACTTGCTGGTACTGCGGCCCTTCCTGCCAAACGATATGTGCGCTTCATGGCCAAAAAAGAGATCTTTGATAATAAACTGGCAGGTCCATTAATGCGCGGAATGCATCACATCAATGTTGACCGAAGCAATGGTGCGCCATCTTTTGTTGCAGCGTTGCGTTCGCTAAAAGCTGGTGAAATTATTGGGATCTTCCCTGAAGGAACAATTTCTACAAGCTTTGAGATCAAAGAGCTAAAATCTGGTGCAGTTCGCTTAGCAATCGGTGCAGGTGTGCCTGTGATTCCAACAATCGTGTGGGGCGGCCAGCGCGTATACACAAAGGGCTTGAAGCCAAATTTTAAAAGAAAGAAATTTCCTGTCGCAGTTTCTTTTGGACAGCCTATTTCCTATTCTCGGGAGACAGATGTGGAAGTTGCTGAAAAGCACCTGCGCGAAGTAATGATCCAAATGTTGCGTGATGTTCAAGAAAAATACCCTGATAGCCATGTGGGCCAGCGCTGGGCGCCGGTCCGTCTTGGTGGAACCGCTCCAGCCCCACTAAACTAACCACCATGTTTAAGAGAAAAGCTAAAGAAAAGAAGATAAAGGCTCCCCGTTTCCAAGTTTTCCGTGATGCTTATAAGGTCACTAAGCAGGTTAAGCCATGGATCACAGCTGCCCTAGCTGGCATTTTTATTGTGACCTGGGGCGTTGGCATCGCGATTGGTGGGTTTTTAGGCAACCCTTACTACGCTGGATTTGTTTCTTTACCTTTGGCTGCGCTTCTGACTCTGCTGTTTTTTACCCGTCAAGCAGGAAACGCTGCTTATGCGGCAATTGATGGACAAATCGGAGCGGGTGCAAGTGTGTTGATGTCTATCCGAAAAGGTTGGACAACAACTCCTGCCGTAGCAGTATCGCGTAATCAAGACATGGTCCATCGCAGCGTTGGTCGCGCAGGCATAGTTCTAACCGGCGAGGGTACGCCTTCTGTTCGACAGATGATTGCAGATGAAAAGAAGAAGGCAGAAAGATTTGCGCCAGGAGTTCCAATTATTGAAATTCTTGTAGGTACAGAAGATGGCCGTATTCCAATTCAAAAGTTGCAACGACACATGCGCCGTCTTCCGAAGAAGTTAACACCGCATCAAATGCGTGAGGTGCGAGCACGACTAAAGGCTGTTGGCGGAATGTCTATGCCAATTCCAAAAGGCCCGATGCCAACGCGCGCACCAAAAAGTCGTTAACCTCTAGTTAAAACTGATCCACTAAATCGCTCATGCATTCCTCTGCCATTTTCATCAAAGGTGATCGCAAAAATAACGGTTATCAAAAGAGCTGACCGAATGAGTGCTTGAAGTGGGGAAATAGCTCCTCCGTCGATAAATCGAACAATTCGAATACCAAAGATCCTGTGGCCCACAGTTGCCCCTTGAAGCGCGGAAAAAATACTGATCTCGGCAAAGAACAAAGCCAATACGCTCCATGAACGATTTGGCGCCATAGTGCCCAGGCCGCCAGTAGCGGCGGCCACGATGAAATAGCAGGCCAGCCAATCCACCATTAAGGCTGCCATGCGGCGACCAAGGCTCACACGCGTAAATTGAAAGCTCATGTAGCAAGGGTAACTGGCCTGGGGCTAAGTCGTAACATGGATTTAACAGGCAGGTTATGCCAATTTCACCCTATGGACCTAGGGTTCAACTACTACAAGCGCACAAGGCTCAATGTTGAGAGATTCAGCGCATCACATGTGAAATTGGGAGAAGCATGTTTAAGAACGCAGCAGAAATCTTTGCATACATCAAGAAAGAAGATGTCAATCTCGTTGATGTCCGCTTTACTGATTTGCCCGGCATCCAACATCACTTCAACGTACCTGTTGAATCATTTGATGAAGCGGTGTTCACAGATGGCCTCATGTTTGATGGATCCTCAATTCGTGGATTCCAAACAATCAACGAATCAGACATGAAACTCTTGCCAGTTCCAGAGTCTGCCTTTATCGATCCATATCGCAAAGAAAAAACTCTTGTCATTATCTTCTCGGTACATAATCCAGTTGATAACACTCCTTACAGCCGCGACCCTCGCGGAGTTGTCGCAAAAGCTGTTGAGTACATGCGCTCACTTGGATTTGCTGACACCGCATTTTTTGCACCAGAAGCTGAGTTTTATGTTTTCGATAGCGTTCGTTTTAAGACAACAATCAACTCAGCTGTTCACGAGATCGAATCATATGAAGGCGCTTGGAACACAGGCGTTGAATACGATGCTGATGGAACACCTAACCGTGGATACCGCACACGCGTAAAGGGCGGATACTTTCCAGTTTCTCCAACAGATCAATTCGCAGATCTTCGCGATGAAATGGTTATGCAACTTGGCAAGGTAGGACTTCTTGTTGAGCGCTCACACCACGAAGTTGGAACTGCTGGCCAGATGGAAATTAACTACCGTTTCACAGACATCCTCAGTGCAGGCGATGATGTCATGAAGTTTAAGTACGTCATTCGTAACACTGCCTGGCAAGGTGGAAAGACAGCAACCTTTATGCCAAAGCCACTCTTCGGAGATAACGGTTCAGGTATGCACGTTCACCAATCACTATGGAAAGATGGAAAGCCACTGTTCTTCGAAGCAGGAACATACGGCGATCTTTCAGACATGGCCCGTTGGTATATCGGTGGTCTGCTAAAGCACGCACCATCACTTCTAGCATTTACAAACCCAACAGTTAACTCATACCGTCGCTTAGTTCCAGGCTATGAAGCACCTGTAAACCTTGTGTACTCAGCACGTAACCGCTCAGCTTGTATCCGTATCCCAATTACAGGATCCAATCCAAAGGCAAAGCGCATTGAGTTCCGTTGCCCAGATCCATCATCAAACCCAT